>VFSW01000005.1_pt1 | contig 266748 bp, 174 predicted proteins | sample 5358111 | NCBI WGS metagenome assembly VFSW01 (sample SAMN11554181, study PRJNA540505) | mine drainage metagenome | isolation source: sediment from site ElyBrook_90M | place: USA: Ely Copper Mine, Vershire, VT | collected 2017 | reverse complement strand
TGCGGCAGGTCTGCGAGGGGAGACGCGCGCGGGCAGAGTACACGACAGTGTATTACACAGAACGATACTTGTCAAGAGAAAAATGCGCCGGGTAGCGCCGGGGTAGTGCCGCCCTTCAGGGCGGCAGCCCGATGCCGGGCTGAAGCCCGGCGCTACAACCGGCGCTACAGCCAAAGCGGCGGCAAGCCGCCGCACTCCAAAGCGCCTTGTATCAGGGCACGGCTTCAGCCGTGCCGCATGCGCATGCCCCATGGACGAGGGCTTTAGCCCCTGCGCCCCTGGCCGGACCGCCGCTACAGGGCGGCAGCCGCGCCTTTTCGATCGGGCCAACCGCACGGTGAAGGAACATCATGAGAAGGTCGAATACATTCACCTCAATACGGTGCGCGCGGGGTTGGTCAGCCACCCCCAGGATTGGCGATGGTCGAGCTTTAGCGAATACGCCGGCATGCGCCCTGTGGAACAACGACACTGCCGCGGCTTGACCATCGACCGCGTGACAATCCCCGCCGACCCCCGGACTCGACTTTGAGAACCACCACGACTCCCCTTCAGGATGAGGAAAAGACGCGGACCGCAAAGGCGGCGGTCCGCGCTTCCGAAGGCGATCAGAGCTTCTTCGGCCACTTGCGAGCGCCATGGAAGACGCGGAGGATTTCAACAGCGTGGCCGCGCACCCGATAGGGGACCAGGTACGGAGTATCGGGGACCACCAACTCACGGGTGCCCTCGACGCGCCCGGGGCGGCCCAGGGCGGGATGCTGAGCGAGCAATTCCACTGTAGTGGCAATGGCTTCCACTACGCGGGCAGCGGCGGCGGGATGATCGCGGGCAATGAAGGCGGCTTCGGCGTTGAGGTTGGCCAGCGCCCGCTTCAGCCAGCGGATCTCCAGCGGGCTATCGGGCACGGGCGCTCCGCCTGGGGCTGCTCCACTTCTTCACCACGCGGCGAACCTCGGACGGAGAGGCAAACTCTCCCCGGTCAGCTTCCGCCAACGCCTTGCGGGTTTCCTCGATCTGCCACTCGTTGACCTTCACATATTCGCGGATCGCTTCCGTCGCCACAAACGAGCGGCTGCGGCGCTGCGCCTTCGCCAAACGGTCCAGCCGTTCCCGCAACTCGGGTTCCAGGCGTACGGTTACTACCGGGGTGGTCGCCATGATGCACTCCTAACACAATCGAATACACGTGATTCTACCATGTCCAAAAGGCGCGGGAAAAGGAATTTGCGCGCCCATGTCTTTATCAACCTAATTTGGCCCACTTTGATACTCTCATTTGGCCCAGCCTAAGTTGCTGATTTCGCGGGTGACGACGACATTGCTTTTTATGTCGTTGCCACGGCGCCGACCCGAGGGGGTAGCGCAGAGGTACGCGCCTTTTGCGTTCCTCTGCGGCCTTTCCTTGACCGGGTTGAGATGAATATACTCCACCTTCTCGTTGTATTCTTTCACTGTACGGAGCGCACGATCAAAGCCTGCCCTGAGCGGGTCGAAGGGAAGCAAGGCTGCCACAGTATTCCGGCTTCCTGACGAGTCCGGTTGATCCGCTTCGTGGCGCCGTCCTTGATGGCCTCCATCACCCTGGAAATCGCGAGGGGATGCGGAGGATAGAAGATGGCATGCCAGTGGTCTGGCAGAAAGACCCGGGCAGTGAGAAGGAATTTGTGTTCGGCTCGGCGTTGGTGGATCACCTGCGCTAGCATGGCAAATTCCGGCGGGGAGAGAATCCGCCGCCGGGGCAACAGCCGGCAGGTAATAAAGAACCAGCGACCTGAGGAACATCCGCAGAGGAAGGCAAAAGGCGCCTACCTCTGCGCTACCCGCTGCTGGTGCGGCGCTCGCAGCCTGCCCTGTAAGGGAGCGCCGGGGTTTGCGCAGCGCCGCCCTTCAGGGCGGCAGCCCGATGCCGGGCCGAAGCCCAAGCCTTTGTTCTGCGCGCTGCTGGCACGGCTGAAGCCGTGCCCTGATACAAGGCCGGCGCAGGCAGCCCGATGCCGGGCTAAAGCCCGGCGCTACAGCCAAAGCGGCGGCAAGCCGCCGCACTCCAAAGTGCCCTGATACAAGGCCGACGCAGGCAGCCCAATGCCGGGCTGAAGCCCGGCGCTACAACCGCCGCAACAACCGCCGGTGGCGCCTTGAAACCTTGCCTATACTTCCGCCCTTTTGATCATCCGGGCGTTGCACCCCTCAGCGCCACTTCCCGAATCAGATCACGTTGCGTGCGCGAATAATTGGGGTATGATCTTCGTTTCATCGGCGCACGCAGGCGTTGCAGGAGGAATCCATGCTTAAAAGAACGCTCCACATGATCATGGTCATTCCGCTTCTGCTTGTGTGGCAAGCGCGGCCTGCGCGGGCGGAGTGGCGCTATGTTGGCAACGTCACGGCCCAGCCGCACGACGCCCGATCCGTCACACTGAAGAACGCGCAAGCCATTGTGACCGTCACCGCGCTTAGTGACGATGTGATCCGGGTGCGTATGGCCCACGGCGCTGCGTTTGGACCCGATTATTCTTACGCGGTTACGAAGACCGGCTGGCCGGCTCCACAGGCGGAATTTGCCGCCACCCCGCAGACCGAAACACTGCGCACCGCTCATCTGGAAGTGCGGCTGCAGCTCGCTCCTTTGCGCATCGCCGTGTACGATCGCGCCGGGCATCTGCTGACGCGGGATTCCAACGGCATGGCCTGGGATGGCGATCGCGTCCGATGTTGGAAGCGCTTGCCCGATGACGAACACTACTACGGCCTGGGCGAAAAAAGTGACAACCTCGACAAGCGCGGCGGCGCCTACGTGATGTGGAACACCGATGCCTACGGCTGGGGTCCATCCAGCGATCCGCTTTACGTGGATATCCCGTTTTTTCTCGCCCTGCGCGCGGGTCGCGCCTATGGATTATTTTTTGACAACACCTACCGCTCCTCTTTCGACATGGGCAGGGAATTTCCAGACCAGTATTCGTTTGGCGCGGAAGGCGGCGAGCTGAACTATTACTTGATCAACGGCCCCGACCCCCGGCAAGTGCTGGAGCGCTACACGGCGCTGACCGGCCGCATGCCGCTGCCGGCGCGCTGGCAGATCGCCTATCATCAGTCGCGCTACAGTTACTACCCGGAAAGCATGGTGCGCTTTATCGCCCGGAATTTTCGCGAGCGGCATATTCCGTGCGACGCGCTCTTCCTGGATATCCACTACATGGATGGCTACCGCATTTTCACCTGGGATAAAACCCGCTTTCCCAACCCGCCCGCCATGCTGGCCGATCTGCGCCGGCAGGGCTTCCGCGTGGTGACCATCATCGACCCGGGCGTGAAGGTTGACCCGAATTACTGGGTGTATCAGCAGGGCCTGGCGGGCAACGATTTTGTGAAGATGCCCGACGGCAAACCCTTTATCGGGCCGGTGTGGCCGGGCGACGCCATGTTTCCGGATTTTACGGCCAGCCGCGTGCGCCAGTGGTGGGGCACGCTGTACAAAGGCCTGATCGCGGACGGCGTGGCGGGATTCTGGAACGATATGAACGAACCTTCCGTCTTCAACACCCCGTCAAAAACCATGCCGCTCGACGCCGTGTTCCACGACCACGGCCTGAACAGCCCGCAGGCCAAAGTGCACAACGTTTACGGCATGCAGATGTCGCGGGCGACGCGCGCCGGCATGCTGAAATACCGGCCCAACGAGCGCCCGCTGGTGATCACGCGCGACACCTACGCCGGCGGCCAGCGCTACGCTGCCGTGTGGACGGGAGACAATTCCAGCACCTGGGAACACCTGCGGCTGAGCCTGCCGGAACTGATGAATATGGGCATCTCCGGCCTGTCGCTGGTCGGCGCGGATATCGGCGGCTTCGCGCAGAGCCCCAGCCCGGAGCTTTATACGCGCTGGCTGGAGGCGGGCGTCTTCTACCCCTATTGCCGCACCCACACCGAATACGGCTCGCGCAATCAGGAGCCGTGGTCGTATGGCAACCGGCGGGAACAGATCAACCGGCGCTCGATTGAGTTGCGCTACCGCCTGATGCCGTATTGGTACAACGTGTTTCATGAATCCGCGGCCACCGGACTGCCGGTAATGCGGGCGCTGCTGCTGGATTATCCCGATGACCCGCGCGCGATTGAAACCGACGACGAATTCCTGATTGGGGATGATCTGCTGGTGGCGCCGGTGCTGAAAGACGGCGAAATTACCCGCCGCGTTTATCTGCCTAAAGGCGATTGGTACGACTTCTGGTCGCGGCGGCGTTACGCCGGTCCGCTCAACATCACCGTCAAGGCGCCTCTTGATACCATTCCGCTGTTTGCGCGCGGCGGCGCGGTGATTCCCACGCAGCAGGTGTTGCAATACACGGATCAGGCGCCCATTGATCCGCTGCGGCTTGAGGTTTTCCCCAGCAACAGGAGCGAGCGCGATTATTACGAAGACGATGGATTGACCTATAACTATCGCCAGGGCGCTTACCTGAAGCAGACCTTCAGCGTGAACGCGGGCGGGGCCCGGATCAGCGTGCAGACTTCGGCGCGCCAGGGATCTTACTCCCCGCCGGCGCGCGCGCTGGAGTTCAGCATCCACGGCCAGGCGTGCGCGCCACGCAACGTTGAAGCGGGCGGCGAAGCCTTGACCCAGGTGGATTCCGCGCAGAAGTTAAAGGATGCCCGCACGGGCTGGTGGTTCGATGAGGATGCTGGCACGGTTCTGATTAAGGTGCGGGATAACGCCGCGGGCGTAGCGGCGGTTGTGACGCGTTAAGAGCAAACTTGATGCTTGATGGCGTAAATTCTCGTCATTCCGGTTTTGTATCGAGGCGCGGCCTTTGTCCGCGCCGAAAACCCGCGCCAAAAGTCTGCCGGCTTAAGCCGCTGCCGTCTTCAGGGGCCAAAGCCCGGATTCAGATAAATGGATCACCGTCGCGGTGCGACTCAAGTCGCGCCCTGATACTGAGCGAACCGTAACGCTGATTTGCGCGATCAAGCCCTGAGCCGCGGAGTGAATTCATGGTCCTGATGCGAAAAAGCGAAGTCGCCAAAGGGGGGGCGCGCCATCGGCGCGGATGCCGCCCGGCTATCCTTGCGTTATGCCTGGCGGGGCTGTTGACCCAGGCCGCCGGAGCGCTGGCCGCGGTTACGGTGCGGGGCGCGCCACTCAATACCGGCTACAACGTCGGCTCCGTGGCGCAGATTAGCGCCACACTAAACGGCGGCACCGACGCCAGCCACTATGCTGTAACCGCCGATATCGAGTACGCGGGTTCAGGCGCGCCAAGGCGCCTGGAGCTTAAGCGCGAAAACGGCGACGGTGAAGCAGCCTACCGTGGCGAATGGGCGATACCCGCCAACGCCGCGACCGGTCTCTACAACGTCACGCTTCGCGTTGAGGATCGAGCCACGTCGAAGACGATCACGACGGCCGAGGCCCCCGGCTTTTTTGTGTATCGAAAAATTCTCCAGATCAGCCACGTCAGGCTTGACAAGGCATTCTATGCGCCCGGCGAGCGCATCCGCTGCGAAGTCGAGATTGAAAATTTGAGCGGCGCGGCGCTGAAGGGCTTGCGGGTGGAGTTCTCGAACGAGAATTATCCCTGGATAGCAACTTTCTCGGCGCGGCAGAACGGCGCCGGCAGAATGGCGGTAAGCCCGTCGCTGGGGTTGGTGGTGCTGCGGCAAAGCATCGACGTTCCCGCCCATGGCCGCGTGCTGCTGCCCATGCAGCCAGCGGGAACAGCGGCGTTCCTGCAAGGATCGCAGGTGGCGATTATGGGTGCGGGCGGTCCGGCGCGGCACGAAAAGATTCCCCCGCCCGAAGTGGACCGATACACCCTGGCCGTGTGGAATCATGGACGCAGCCGTCTGCTGGATATGCAGTTCTCGCCGCAGGTGATTGTGCGCCCGCCCGGCCGCGTAACGCCCAAGCCCTACAGCCGCAACTACACGCATCCCTACAACGACGAAATTGATTTCAGCCGCTACCGGGAGTTCTATCCGCCGGGTTACCTTTCACCCGCGATTTCCATTGACCAGTCACACACGATGGTGCAGCCGGGCGAGGCTTTTACTTTGGGAGCCGCCATCAGCAAAGCCTACGCCAGCGCCGCCGGATTTCACCTGCAAATAAGTGACAGCGGCGGCAGCGTGGTGCAAGCCAGCAACCTGCCCGCGCCCTCAGGCTCCGCGCCGGCGTCCGGGCCGATCCGCGCGGCCTGGCCGGTCACCGCGCCTCGCCAGCCTGGCGTTTACACCCTGACGCTTTCCGGCAGATCCGCAAACGGTGAAACCGCATCCGCTAAGACTGAGATTGCCGTTAACACCCTGCCTGCGTCGCTGCTGGTGTTTTGCCCGCACGAGGACGATGAGCACCCGTGGGCGGGGATGATGCGCGCCATGGTTGAGGCGGGGCGGCCGGTGCGCGTAGTCTTCTTTACCGGCGGCGACGTGGGCGAGTGCGAGCGCTACTTTGACGGCCATCCCTGCGACCCGGTTCGCGCCCGCGAATTCGGCACGGTGCGCATGCAGGAATCGGTGGAGGCGCTGGAACACATGGGGCTGAAGCGCAATCAAATTGTGTTCCTGGGCCTGCCGGATGGCGGATCGGGTGCGATCTGGTTCGATCATATTCAGCCTGCCCACCCATTTTTCTCCATCTACCTCGCCGTGGATCACACACCCTACACCGGCATGTTTGAGCCGAATCTGGCCTATGCGCGTGACGCGGTGATTGAGGCCACCCGGCGTCTGATAACGGAGTTCCGCCCGGCGATGATCGCCACGCCCCATCCCGATGAGCGGCACGTGGACCATCGCACCGCCAATTGGTTTGCGCTGAAGGCGTGCCAGCAACTGGCGCGCGCGGGAACGCTGGCATCGAGCACGGTGGTGCTGGCCGACCGCGCCTACGGCTCCGGCGGGTACAAACCAGCGCCCTATCAGTACCGCAACTACCCGGTTTACCTGAGCGGTGAAACTGCGGCCATGAAGCAGGAGATGGGCTGGATCTACCAGTCGCAGGACGGCAATCTGGACGAAGGATCGAAGAAAAGCTATACGGAGCTGCCGCGCGTGGAGCAGCACTACCGTATTGTGGACTGGGCAATGCACGAAGGCTGGAATGAGTAGAGCGTTCCGCCGCTCGCCCGCGGGCGATGGGCGGCTGGAGCGAATGTGATGCACGGCCAGGGAGGTCAAAATGAAAACACTGCCGAGAAAAACGAAGGGCGCGGAGCGCTATTGGATGCTGGGCGTGGCGCTGCTGCTGGGCGCTGCCATGGCGGCGGCGCAGAACAGCGCCCCGGTGGTTACCGGCGACGCGCGCGTTGACAAGCTGCTTAGCCAGATGACGCTTGCCGAAAAGCTGAGGCTGATCCATGGCGCGCACGAAGACCCTGCGGTTTATCAGGGCCAGGCCGGCTATCTGGAAGGCGTGCCGCGCCTGGGCATTCCCGGGCTGCGCTTTGCCGACGGACCGCCGGGAGTGCTTACCCGCCATCCTTCGCAGGCGGAAACGGCGACCATGGGCGTGGCGGCAACCTTCAGCGTGAAAGACGCGGAACAAAACGGCGTGGTGATTGGCCGCGAGGCTCGCGCCCTGGGCATTGACGTTTCGCTGCAGCCCTTTGTGAACATTGACCGCGATCTAGAGTTTGGCCGCGGCTACAACACCTTTGGTGAAGATCCGTTTTTGACCGGCGCGATGGGCGCGGCGGAAATTCGCGGTATTCAATCGCAGCACGTGATGGCCCAGGTAAAGCATTTTGTGGGCTACGATTCGAACGCCGCCAACATCTGGATTGACGATCAGACGCTGCACGAGGTTTACGCGGCGCCCTTCGCCGCGGCCGTGCAGGCGGGCGTTGCTTCGCTGATGTGCTCCTACAACCGGCTGAACGGAACGTTTGCCTGCGGAAACAAGGTCACGCTAACCGGCATTCTGCGCGACGAGCTGGGCTTTAAAGGCTTTGTCACCTCCGACTGGGGCGCCACGCACGCCGTCACCTTTATCAATGCCGGCCTGGATATGGAAATGCCCGGCCCTTCGCGTCCGGGCGGCTTTCCCATTCCTTCGTTCTTTGATTCACAGCCTGCTCCGCCGCCGGCCCCGCGCCGGTTAGGGGCAGTGGTGGCCGCGATGTTTGGCGGCCATCTGCCTGAGGAGCCCGCTCCGGAGCGCTTTAACGGCGGTGATTTTGGGGTCAAGCTAAGTCCGGAGAAGATGCCCGCGGCGCTCAAGGATGGCACGGTGACTGAGGCCACGGTGACGCGCGCTGCCGGTTACGTGCTATACGAGATGGTGAAGTTCGGCTACCTCGACGGCCTCTCCAAACACCAGGTGACGGCGCAGGCCATCGACGCCAACGCAAAGATTATCCAAAAGACCGGTGAAGACGCCGCCGTGCTGCTGAAGAATGAAGGCGGCGCATTACCGCTGAAAGCTGCTGACCTGAATCGCGTGGTGCTGATCGGCCCGGGCGCGGGCCAGGTGATGGCGATTGGCATCAGCGGCGAGCGCTCGGTAGGGCTGCCCGAGCGGCAGATCGGGCCGCTCGCCGCGATGCGGAAAATCTCCGGCAACTCGAAGATCGCCTTTGCCGTGGATGACGACATGACCGGCTCCGCCGTGCCTGCCAGCGCGCTTAGCCACAGCGGCCAGCCGGGCCTTGAGCGCCTGGGCGCATCCGGCGCGGCGCTGCAAACCGACGCGCAACTCAGCTTTACGGTGAAGGGCGGCAATGCCCTGCCCCCGGATTCAACCCTGACCTGGAAGGGCGACCTTACCGTGCCCCATGCGGGCGACTACTGGATTTACCTGCAGGCGCTTGGCACGAACGCCAATATCGCCATTGACGGCAAGCCGCTTGCAGCCACCGGAGCGTTCCAGGGTGGAGTGCACGGCGACATTCTGCAGGCCAACCAGGATAACGCCGTGCCCACCACCGACGGGCTTGACAATGTGCGCCGCGCTGTCACCCTGGCGGCGGGCGCGCACGCGATTGAGGTGCGCACCACGCCCGACACTTCGCACGCGCCTGTGCAAGTGCGGCTGAACTGGTACACGCCGGAACAGCGCCAGGCCGATCACGAAGCCGCCATCGCTGCGGCGCGCAAGGCGAAGGTCGCGGTGGTTTTTCTCTGGACGCGTCTGAATCCGGTGTTTGGCCTGCCCGGAAAGCAAAACGAGCTTGTGGATGAAGTGGCGGCGGTGAATCCCAATACCATTGTGGTGCTGAATACCAGCCAGCCGGTCGCGCTGCCCTGGCTTGATAAGGTGAAAGCCGTTTTGGAGATGTGGTGGCCCGGTGATGAGGGCGGATGGGCCACGGCCAACATTCTGCTGGGCAAAACCAGTCCCGCCGGCCGGTTGCCGGTTACCTGGGCGCGGCGGCTGCAGGACTACGCCGCCACCGACCCGGCTCATCCGGAGCGCTCAAGAAAAGGTGTGGATGGCAAAACCACTTTCAGCGAGGGCGTTGATGTGGGCTACCGCTGGTTTGACCGCCAGCACACCGCGCCGCTTTTCCCCTTTGGCCATGGGCTTAGTTACACTACCTTCGCCTATTCCGGCCTGCAGGTGAAGCGGTCTGCCGATGGCGGGCTCGACGTGCGCGTCACCCTGCGCAATACCGGCCACGTGGGCAGCGATGAGGCGCCACAAGTGTATCTGGGCACGCCCAGCACAATACCAACCGGCGTGCAATTTCCTGTTCGAGCGCTGGCGGCCTTTGACCGCGTTTATGTTCCCGCGGGCGCAAGCAAAACCGTTACCCTGCACGTGGCGCCGCGCCAGTTGCAGTATTGGTCTACGGCAAGCCGCAAATGGGTTACCGCAAGCGGCCAGCGAACCCTCAGCGTGGGCGCCTCTTCCCGCGACCTGCGACTGAAGACCACCATCGACTGAGGAGCGGCACGCCCTCACTATTGATAGATTAATTGCGGGTCCGAGTCGCGGCTGGCTACTTCATCAGGAGTGTTGCAAGACGATCCCAGCGGCCTCCCTGCCGCCGAAATTCGCGGGATGGCTTGCCGTTGCGGTATAGGTTACTTGCCTTTTGCCTGTGCACTCAGCCCAGGTAAATCTGAGCGGAGGGCCCGGTGCTCATCTGGCAAGGGTAGGGTTGAGGCAGGACCGATAAAGGCCGCGACCCCAAGGACCGCAGAGCAACCTAGCCCGGCAAAGGAGTTATGGTTTTTACTGCTTCTTCGAGCCGAGCTACATTCAGTCCGGTTTTCACCATCTTCGCGCTGAGTTCTGTGTCCGCCTGCCTCGTCATCGCGAGCAGGAAGTCTTCAGTGGTCAACACGGGCCGCAAGTCTCCATCATTCCGCGACTCCGCCAACCTCTCAGCCTCCCGCCATACCTTGACCAGCGAAGGCGACTGGTTCATGAGCATGCCCCCATGGAGCCGGCCTTTCTTTTGCCTCTGAGACGCCTCAAAGATATGGAGCCAATAGGCCCACCTTGGCTCGTGCAGTCTGCACTCGGCGGTCACAAAGTCCTCGAATTCCTCCCAATCTCTCCAATATTTTGACAGCCTATCCAGGTCCGCGATCCAAAGCGCGCCCAGCATGTCACGCACATCCAGGGTCGCAGAGCCCCGCTCCCTAGCGAGATTCATGGCCACGATAAGGCAGCCGGCAAAGCGTCGGGATCCAATGGTCGCCATCAATTTGTTCCTCTAAACAGGTCTAAAACTTTTCGCCACGCCGCACGCCCGGGGGATGCCGGCGAGCAGACTGCCAGTGGGCGAGAATGCCAAAGCCACCAGCGTCCCGCCACTATCCACCTGAAAACCTGGTAGCGGGTTGTGCAGCATCGCCTCGCTTTAGGTACGGCGTGACCGGCTTCAGTGCCGTTCCCTCTTCCTTGAATCCGGTTTCGCGAAGGCATAGCATAGCAAAGGCTTCAGGTGTTTCAAAAGCGGGAGCGGAAACCAGCCGGGATAGCAGGGCTTGGGCACATATCCAGACCGCCATACAAGCGGCCGCGGCCGCACTGTAACCAACTCCAAGGAGGAGATTATGAATCGCCGGGAATTTGCCTATTCAATCACAGGAGCAGGCGCGCTGCTATCAAACCTTCACACGACTTCCGCGCAAGGCGAGGGCGCGGCAGACGGCCAGGCATCCGAAGGTGAATCGCAGGGCGCCGCGGAGGCGGGAGGCCCGGCCTACAGGAATCCCAAGCTGACGATTGAGGAGCGCGTGGCCGACCTGCTAAAGCGAATGACGGTTTTGGAAAAGGTGGACCAGATTTCCGGAGGCTTCCGCAACATGGGCGTGCTTGACACCACGGGCCAATTTAACGACCAGAACCAAGGCCAGGCATTCCGCCAATTGCGCGACTTTAACGGCCGCATGAGCGCGCGCGACCGCGCGGTGCTGCGCAACGCGCTGCAACGATATCAAATGGAGAAAACGCGGCTCGGCATTCCGCGTTTGATGATTGGCGAGGCGCTGCACGGCTTTATGGAAAATGGCAGCACCAGTTTTCCGCAGGCTATTGGTCTGGCCAGCACGTGGGATCCGGATTTGCTGCACGAGGTGTTTACGGCGGTCGCGGATGAAATGGCGGCCGTGGGCGTGAATCAGGCCTTTGCGCCGGTGGTGCACCTGGGGCGCGAGCCGCGATGGGGGCGCACGGAGGAATCATTGGGCGAGGATCCGTATTTGACGTCGCGTTTGGGCGTGGCGATCACGCGCGGCCTGCAGGGAAAAGACTTTATGATTGACCGCCATCACGTGCTGGCCACGCTGAAGCATTTTGCCGGTTATGGCGGGCCGGAAGGCGGCCGCAACGACGCCCCGGCCAATTACGCGGAGCGGGAGCTGCGCGAATCCTACCTTGTGGCCTACAAGGCGGCGGTGCAGGAAGCGCAGGTGGGCTGCATTATGGCGGCCTACAACGAAATCAACGGCGGCGTGCCCTGCCACGTGAACGAGTGGCTGCTGGATCGAGTGCTGCGCCGGGAATGGGGATTCCGCGGCTATGTCACTTCCGACGGTGCGGCGCTGCAGATGCTGGTGAACTACCATCACGTCGCGGAAAATTTTGAGGAGGCGGCGCGCCGGGCGCTTGCCGCCGGCGTAGACTACGATCTTTCCGACGGAGCGGTTTATCAGACCCTGAAGGCGCAGGTGCGCGGCGGCAAAGTGCCCGAAGCGCAGTTGGACGCCGCCGCAGGCAGAATTCTGGCCGCCAAGTTCCGCCTGGGATTGTTTGAAAATCCGTATGCTGATCCCGAGCACGCGGAAAAGATAACAAGCTGTCAGGCGCATCGCGACCTGGCGCTGAAGGCGGCTGAAAAGGCGATCGTCCTGCTGAAAAACGAGAACAACCTGCTGCCGCTGGATGCGAAGAAGCTGAAGACCGTGGCGGTGATTGGCCCCAACGCCGCGGGCGTGCACCTGGGCGGATACAGCCGCGAACCGGCGCATCAGGTCTCGATTCTTGAAGGCATCAAGGCCCGCCTGGGGCCCGGGGTCAAAGTGATATTTGAAGAAGGTTGCGACATCAGCAACGCCCAACAGGGATGGCAGGCGTTTTACCAGAATAAGGTGACGCTGCCCGACCCGCAGACGCAAATTGCCAAAGTAAAGGCCGCCGTGGAAGCCGCACGCAAGGCGGACGCAGTCATCCTGGCGCTGGGAGAGAATGAAAGCGTGTGCCGCGAAGCCTGGTCCGATGAGCACTTGGGCGACCGAGATTCGCTGGACCTGCTGGGCGCGCAGAACGAGTTGATCCGTTCCGTGGTTGAGACCGGCAAGCCCACGGTGCTGCTGCTGATCAACGGGCGGCCGCTTTCCATCAACTACGCCGCCGAGCGCGTGCCCGCCATTCTCGAGGGCTGGTATCTGGGGCAGGAAGGCGGAACGGCAGCGGCGCGCGTGCTGTTTGGAGACGCGAATCCGGGCGGCAAGCTTCCCATCACGTTCCCGCGCACCGTGGGCGCCTTGCCCTGCTATTACAATCACAAGCGCACGCTCGATCGGCCCTACCTGTTTGCAAAGAACAGTCCATTGTTCCCCTTCGGCTGGGGGCTAAGTTACACCACATTCAAATTCTCAAACCTGCGGCTTGCGGCGGCGTCCATCGCCCCAGAGGGAGAAACCACGGTGAGCGTTGACGTAACGAACACCGGCCAGCGCGAAGGCGACGAGGTGGCGCAACTGTACATTCACGATGAGATAAGCTCATTGACAAGGCCGGTGATGGAGTTGAAGGGCTTTAAGCGCATCAGCCTGAAACCGGGCGAAACAAAAACCGTCCAGTTCCGGCTGACCTCGGCGGAGCTTGGCTATTACAACATTGCGATGAAGTGGGTGGTGGAACCCGGAACCTTTGGCGTAATGGTCGGGTCCAGCTCCGCCCAAACCACCAGCGTGAAACTGAACGTGGTTGCGGCTTAGCAGGTTGCTGAGATACTTTTCAGGCGGTCATCCTTGGCCCTTCGCGAACTCAGTGTAATCTCCGCGAACAATCGCGGCACTTACGGCGGCATTTAATGCAATGCCGGCATCCTGTGGCGCACAACCCGTGGCTCAGGATGGCAGACAGCCGCCGGACCTCACACATTCCTTCACCGCCTTTGCCCCTGAACAGCAACCTTAAATTCGCTTCCCCCTTGCGCATCGACAAGGGTGGTGCTAGTCTTCCCGTGTAGAAGTACAAGGGGGCGAAAAGTGACGAACCAACAGATGGATTTGCCGCAAGGCACGCTCGACCTGCTCATTCTGAAGGTTGTGGCGCTTGAACCTCAGCACGGCTGGGCGATTTCCGAGCGGATACAGCAGATATCGAGCTCTGTGCTCAGCGTAAAGCAGGGATCGCTCTACCCCGCCCTGCACCGCCTGGAGCGGCGCGGCTGGATCAAGGCGCGGTGGGGCGCCTCCGCCAACAACCGGCGCGCCAAGTATTACGAGCTTACCCGGAGCGGCCGCAAGCAGCTTGAGGCGGAACAAAGCGCCTGGCGAAAACTTACGCTCGCCGTCGGACAAGTGCTGGAAACTACGTAGCCGGATGCTGAACAATACGAGGGGCCTGTCATTCCGATGAGCCGAAGGCGACGAAGAATCTGGAAAGTTCCTGATTCAATACAAAAGAGGATTCTTCGCTCCGCTCAGAATGACCATCGAGGAGGCTTTTTTGGCATCCTGTTGGAGGTGCGGCATGTGGAGCGATCTGTTATACCGTATGCGGGCGTTGTTCCGGCGCCAATCGGTGGAAGCTGAACTGAATGAGGAATTGCGCGCCCACCTGGACCAGCAGGTGGAAAAGTATGTGCAGTCAGGGCTGCCGCGCCAGGAAGCCGCACGCCGGGCGCGTCTTGAATTCGGCGGACTCGACGCGGTGAAAGAAGCGTGCCGCGAGGCGCGGGGCATCAGCTTTATCGAGACGCTGCTGCAGGACCTGCGCTACGGCCTGCGCCAGTTGCGCCGCAACCCCGGCTTCACGGCGGTGGCTGCCATCACACTGGCGCTGGGGATTGGCGCTAACACGGCGATATTCACAGTGGTCAATACAGTTCTGTTGCGACCCCTGCCTTACCCTCACGCCGGCAGCCTGGTAAATATCCTTCGCCGCGACAGCGCCACAGTCTCGGCGCCGATGTTTGCCTATTGGCGGCAGAACAATCCCGGTTTTGAGAATTTGACCGCCTATCAGGCCCGCGCCAGCAGCATGGACCTGAATGGCGGTGATCGGGCTGAGCTGGTGCAGGTGTTGCGGGTTTCGCGTAATTACTTCCGGCTCTTCGGAGCCTATCCCATTCTGGGGCGTACGTTCACCGCACAAGAGGACCAGCCGGGCGGACCGCAGGTGCTTGTCATGAGCTACGGTTTATGGCAGCAACGGTTCGGCAGCGACGCTGCGATCCTTGGCAAGACGGTAAACGTAGGCGGCGCACCCTTCACCGTGATTGGCGTGGTTTCGCCCGCCTTCCAACCCTACCCTTCCGCCGCCGCCTGGGTGCCGCTGCAGGTCAATCCGGCAAGCACGGACCAGGCGCACGTGCTGGTGGTTTCGGGAAGGCTGCCGCGCTTCATGTCCCTGGCGCAAGCCAATTCCCGCATGGCACTGGTGGGCCGGCGCTATGCTCTAGCCCACCCTGAGCAGTTGGGCCATGACGACAGGGTCGCGGTATTCCCGATGAAACAGAGGATGACCCGCGCGGTGCGGCCGGCGCTGCTTATCCTGCTGGGCGCCGTGGCGCTGGTATTGCTCACCGCGTGCGCCAACGTAGCCAATCTGCTGCTGGCCCGCGCCACCGGACGACGTCGCGAAATTGCGGTGCGCGCGGCACTGGGGGCCGGGCGCGGCCGAATCGTGCGGCAACTGCTTGCGGAAAGCAGCTTGCTCGCTCTGGCGGGCGGCGTGCTGGGATTAGCGCTGGGATCGTGGGTAGTGCGGGCGCTGGTATCGCTAACCCCGGGAGACCTGCCGCGAATCAAAGAGATGGCCTCTGCTCCGGCACTCGACCCGCGCGTTGCCGGGTTCGCCGTGCTGCTGTCGCTCGGGACCGCGATCGTATTTGGGCTTTTCCCCGCCCTTCAGCTCTCGCGCACGAAGCTGGCGGCTTCGCTCAACGAATCCGGCGGCCGCCCTGGCGCCTCGCGACAGCAGAACAGGGCTCGAAATGCTCTGGTGGCGTCGGAGATGGCCGTCGCCACGCTGCTTTTGTGCGGAGCGTTGCTGCTGATTCGCAGCTTTGCCGCAATGCACCAGGTTGACCCTGGGTTTGATCCGCAAAACCTGCTCACTTTTAACGTCTCTCTGGACGGCTCGGAATTTTCTGGAGCCGGCGTGGTGGACCGGCTGGCTCGCCAGGCCACGCAGCGGCTGGAGCAGATTCCAGGCGTCGAATCCGCCGCCCTCTCCAACGCGCTGCCTTTCGAGAACGCTATGGACATGATCTTCAATATTCCGGGCAGACCGCCCTTAAAAGGCTTTAAGTTCACCGGCGATGAGTTGTGGCAGTTCGTATCGCGGCATTATTTCCAGACCCTCCGGATCCCGCTGCGTTCCGGACGCCTGTTCCGAGAACAGGAGCCGGGTCGCACCGTCATCATCAATGAAGCGATGGCCCGCAAGTTCTGGCCGCATCAGAATCCCGTGGGGCAGTCGCTTTCAATTGGCGCCGGGCTTGGTCCTTCGCTTGATCAGGGGCCGGTCACGATTGTGGGCGTCGTGGGCAATGTGAGGTACAGCCTGGATAGCGACTCTCCCCCGGTGATGTACCAGCCCTACGATCAAATCCCAGTTGCCGCGCTTAACCTTGTTGACGGCATGATGGCCGCCGGCATCATGATCCGAACCAAGCCGGGAGTAGTGCCGCTAAGTCTTGGCGCGGCGGCGCGCCAGGCGCTGCTCAGCAGCAACCCGCCTTTGCCTTCGACCGGAATGCAGACCATGGAACACGTCATGCTGCGGTCAACCGCACAGGCCAATTTCAACACCCTGATGCTCGCCCTGTTCGCCGCAGTGGCGCTGCTGCTGGCAACAGTGGGAATCTACGGCGTGATTTCGTATGGCGTGGAACAGCGGACGCACGAGATCGGCATCCGCATGGCCCTTGGAGCGCGCAAGCACGATGTGCTGCGGCTGGTAGTGGGGCAAGGGATGAAGCTGACCGCGTTGGGTGTGGCCTTGGGAATAGCCGGGGCGTTGGGATTGACGCGCTTCTTGTCGAGCTTGCTTTACGGCGTTAAGCCGAGAGACCCGCTCACCTTCATCGCCGTCTCGCTGATTCTGACAGCCGTGGCGTTGGTGGCCTGCTACATCCCCGCGCGGCGGGCGGCGAAGGTGGACCCGATGGCGGCCTTGCGGCACGAGTGAAAAAGCAGCGGTGAGCGGAGGGTGACCAAGAATACCCGGGCTTCGATTACCGAATGAAGCCGCAGCGGCAAATGCCCGTCCGGCGTCAGCCCATTCGAACCGCTGCTTCGCCACCCGCTCATTCTCAATGCAGTCGCTAACTATCCACATGATCCCTGAAGCTCATATCGAGCGCGGTCTTGTTGGCGCCGGCGATGCGTCCCGAAAAATCGCGCATTTCGTCCTTTGACATGGGCCGGAAATTCTTTGCCAGTTCCGCGTTCTGGCGGATCATCTCGTGCTTTGGCATGCCCACCACGCACGCCGCCACAGGCAGGCTCCAGGAGTATTGCAGCAGCTTGGAGGCACTGGTCTTTTCCGGCGCGCTGCCCAGCAGCGCTTCCTGCCCCATCACTTTCATGGCGAGAATGCCCATGTTCTTTTTGCGCGCCACGGGCAGAACGATCCGCTCAAAGCTGGTTTTGATGGCGGGGTTCAGAACCATGCCGTGCTCACCGCCCGTCATGCCCTGCATGGCCGCATTCAGCGCCATCTGCGTGCAGTCAAAGTCATGCCGCTCGATCGCAGTGCGCAGCACTTCCGGGTTGTAGTGGCTGGTGATGCCGATGAACCGCGTCAGCTTTTCGTCCCTCATCTTATATAGCGCGTTCAGCACGCCGTTCCTGGCTTCAATCTTCGCCAAATCGTCCTCATTCATCAAAGCGTGCACGTGGATCAGATCAATCTGGTCGGTTTGCAATCGCTTCAGGCTGCCTTCCAGAATGCGCCTGGCCGTATCGCCGTCTCGCGGCTCAATCTTGGTGGCCAGAAAGAATTCCTTGCGGCGCGTTCGGGCTACCTGCCCCACCCAGCCCTCGCTAAGACCCTGGCCGTATCCGTAGGCCGTATCCAGATAACTGATGCCGGAATCGAGCGCCAGGTTGATGGCCGCAACCGCCGCCTCCGCGGTGCGGTACATTTGCAGGCGGCTGCCGCATCCCAAAGCAAGAATGGAAACGCGCGCGCCCGTCTTGCCCAGAATGCGCGTGGGCATGGCCGCTGCCGCAGATGCCTCAGTCCTTAACGCCGCCGCGCCCAGTCCCGCCAGCGCTGACGTTCCCAGAAACTCGCGTCTTGAAAGCCGGTTTGCCATGTTCACCTCCGATTTTGAACTTAGCAGATATTCTTGCTCCAAAGCCGCCCCAGAAGCAAAGCACAATCGGATTTGGCAGAGTCCGCTCACAACGCTTCTTCTGCAGCGCCTTTTTGAAGCGACGACCCATAGAGCGGCGCTACAGCGGGTAGCCACGGCACGGTTGGTGTGCCGTGGGTTTGGGCGCGCTGCGTTGAGCCCTGAAAGGGCAACATCCAATAGCCCATGGTGTAAACCATGGGATAGCCGGGCGCAAAATGATCTTCATGCAGCCCCGTCAGGGGCGGCATCCATCGCGCGTTTGCAGAAATCGGGTTGGGAGACGCCGCGCTTACGGCGCTCAAGAATCTTTTGTGGAGCGTGCTTTCCCCACGGCTCACGCCGTGGGCTATTTGATTCCACCCCTGGCGGGGCTTTGAATCGCAGAACCCGGAACACGTCGCATGCGCCGGTGTTTGGCTGAGGCTCTCGAGCTTCCTTCTGCTCACAGGCCCGGGCCGGGCGGGTAAGCCGGCAGATCGGGCGGGCGCGGCGGCAAGGTTTTGGGATGCGCCTTAATCTGCTGCATCAGCATGTCAATCGCTTTTTCAAGCTGCGGATCGTGGCCGCTCATCACCAAGTCGGGCCGGTTATCCACCACAACGTCGGGCTCGACGCCGTGGTTTTCGACAATCCACTTGCTGTCGAGGCCGTAGAGCGAAAACTCCGGCCGCGTAATGTAGCCGCCGTCAAGCAGCGGCATGCCGCCCCGAATGCCGCGCACACCTCCCCAGGTGCGCGTGCCGATCACCGGGCCCAGCTTGTACTTTTTGAAGAAGTAGGTAAAGAAGTCGCCGTCGGAAGCGGCGTAGTGATTGGTGACGCAGGCCAGATAGCCGTTGAACACGCTATCGGGAACCGTGCTGCTCTTCCAGTTGCGGGCGGATTCCATGGCCGCCAGCACGCGGCGCAACCGCTCAAAGATAATCTGATCCACAAAGCCGCCGCCGTTATAGCGCACGTCGATAATCAAGCCCTGCTTGCGAATTTGCGGAAAAAACTGCCGCACAAATTCGTTCAGCCCGGCGCCTTCCATATCCGGCAGGTAAACGTAGCCCACCTTGCCGCCCGTGGCCGCATCCACCTTTTTGCGATTGGTTTCGATCATGTCGAGCTCGCGCAGGCTGAACTCGCTCGACAGCGGCTTTACCACCACGTTGCGGCCCGTGGCAGCATCCGGCTGCGGGCTTACCGTAAGCGTTACGTTCTTCTCCGCCGTGTTCACAAAAAGCTCATAGGGATTTTGCGGAACGCGCAGCGGCTTGCCATTGACGGCCAGCAGGTAATCACCGGTTTTCACATCCACGCCCGGCTCGGTAAGCGGCGAGCGCAGCCGCGGGTCCCAATTCTGCCCGGCGTAGATCTTCTTAAAGCGGTAGAGGCCGTGGGCCGCGTCGGCTTCAAAATCCACGCCCAGCAAGCCATCGGTAACCGGATGCAGATCCGGATGATCGCCGCCGCCCACGTAGGTGTGGGAGTTAGAAAGCTCGCCGATCATATCGCCCATAATGCCCGTAAGATCGAAGCGGTCCTTGACGTAGGGCAGCAGTTGCGCATACTGGTCGCGCACTTTGGCCCAGTCCACGCCATTCATGCTCTTTTCAAAGAAGAAGTCCCGCTCCTGCCGCCAGACTTCGTAAAAAATCTGCTTCCACTCCGCCGTGGGCACAACCTTCATCTGCATATCGGCCAGGTTCAGCCTGCCATCGCCCACCTTGTGAGGCTTGGCGGGCGGCTTCGAGTCAATAATGCCGTAGGTTGATGGCGGCGGTCCCGGCTGGCCCGGCACCGGCGTGCCGCGCGCCGTATAGAGCAGCTTCTTGCCGTCAAACGACAGCACAAAATTGCGCGCGCCGGCGATCATCACGTGATCCTTGCGGTCTTCCAGGGTATAGGCGTGAATGGCGGGAGGCTCGCCCGGCAGCGGTCCGGAAAGGCCGCGGACTGGCAGGGTGGAATAGTAGATGGCGCCCCTGGCGGCGGCCAACTGGCCAATAACAGCCGGGGGCATGGGAACGCTGACCACACGGTTGGCGATGCCGTCAAGATCGATGCGGAAAGGCTCCGGCGGCTTGGCGGGCGGCTTTGCGGCGGCGGCGTTGGAGCCAGCTTCCGGCGCGTGCGGTCCGATCTTAACCTCGTCGCTTTGCGGGGCAAAGGGCGAAGGCAGATCGGCGCGCAAGGTCACCAGGTAAACGCGGGTTGTCTTGGGATTTGAAAACTCAAAATCGTAATTGCCCAGCACCTCGTTGTAATCGCGGTCGGAGAGAAAGTACAGGTACTTGCCCTCCGGATCAAAAACCGGATGGTAGCTGTTGGTGAAGGGGCTGGTAACGGCGCTGATCTTGCGGCTGGCCAGCGAGTAGAGATTGATCGCCGCGTACTGGTTGCTGGCCTGCCGGGCGTAGGCCACCCACTGGCTGTCGGGCGCCCATTGATAATCCAGAATCTCACCGTATTTGCCGCGGTCAATCAACACCGGCTGTTTGGCGCCGATCTCCACGTAATACAGCCCCAGACTCTTATCGGAAAAAGCCAGCTTCTTGCTGTCGGGCGACCACACCGGCGCGTAGCGATACACCTTGCCGTCGGTGGTGATGCGGGTTTCGGCGCCCATACCGTCCTGCGGGCGCAGGTAAAGCTCGTCCTCGCCGCTGGCATCGGAAATGTAGGCGATCCATTTGCCGTCGGGCGACCAGGTGGCGTACTTTTCCCGCACGCCGGGGGTCTGGGTTATGTTGCGCGTGTTTCCGTTTTTTTCGGGCACGGTAAAAACGTCGCCGCGCGCGGTAAACACGGCGCGTTTGCCATCGGGAGCAAGGTCAAAGTCCGTGATCAGCTTCTCCGGCGAAGTCCAGTGCGAACGCGCCTCCACAAAATCCCCCGAACACCGGATGGAGAGCTGGCGCGCCTTTTCGGTCTTCAAATCGAAAACGTAAAGGCTGCCGCCGTTGCCAAACACAATCGAATCCGGCCCTAGGCTTGGCCATTCCACGTCAAATTCGGTAAAGTGGGTCAACTGGCGAATCTGTCTGGTCTTCAGGCTGTAGCTGTAAAGATTGATGCGATGCTCTGGGCCACGGTCAGAACCAAAGTAAATCGTATCCCCGTGCCACATGGGATATGTGTCCGTGCCCGGATAGTGCGTGATCTGCTGAATCTGGTTGCGCTTGAAGTCGTAGATCCAGATATCCTGCGCCATGCCGCCCGTATAGCGCTTCCAGGTGCGGAAGTTGCGAAAGATGCGGTTGTAGGCGATCCGGGTTCCGTCAGGCGAAAATGAGGTGAGGCCGCCTTTGTCAATCGGTAGCCGCTCGGGCAGCCCGCCGTCAACGCCTACGCTGAACAGGCGCGGGAACCAACTGTTAAACGTGTCGCGGCGCGAAAGGAACAGAATGCGCTTGCCGTCGGGAAACCAGTTGACCACCTGATTTTCAATCCCCATGCGCTCGGGAATGCCCGGCATGCCGGGATTGAAGGTGAGTTGCTTTGGCTGCCCGCCTTCCGAGGGCATGACGTAAACATTAAAGTTGCCGTCGTACTGCGCCGTGAATGCGATGCGGCTGCCATCGGGCGAAAACTTGGGAAACAGTTCCAGCCCGGCGGAAGTGGTAAGCCGCCGCGCCACGCCGCCCTGGCTTGACACTTCCCACAAATCGCCGCCGTAACTGAACACGATCTTGTCGCGGTAAATATCCGGAAACCGCATCAGCCGGGTTTCCGGCGCCGTCTGCGCCCACGCGATGCCCACGCCCGCGATTAACAAGCTCGCCAAAACCCACATTGCTCTCTTCATGAACTATGCCCCCCACAAAGGAAGTCAAAAGCATGGATTATATGGCAAGTCGCACTGAAACAACATGGCGAGGAGGGGTGGGGGTGGAGGGAATGCGAGCATTCCTTCTACCATTGCGGTAACGCCGCCAGGTACCTATGATATTTCCATTACGGGGAGTGCGACGATCTTTTCAACGACGACTACCCAGGTGCTGAGCCTTACGCTCATCGTCCATTAAATGCATTGGCGCAGCCCTTGGTTAGTCTGCTTCAAGGACAATATTCCGCTTATCGAGGCGGCCATGCGGCGATTTGCCTAATCGACTTTCGTGGAGGCAGGCTCAAACAGCCCGGCCCCTTATGGGGCAGAGTTTCGCCCCAAGCGAGAATAGATGAACCGCTTAGAAATCAAGGCCACGCTGATGTCTTGAGTTGCCGAATGGAGAAAGATAGAATCGCGCTTAAGCGGCTTCGTGTTCCATTGGCCTTACTGGACCCTCCTGCCGGCCAACTTACGCGAACCGCTCCCCACAGATATCCCAGGGGGCAAAAGAAATGAAATCGTCCCGCCGGAAATTTGAGGAATTCATGAGCGCCCTGGGAATTTACGCGATCAGCATGCGCGCGTATCACGCGACAGTGGGCCGAGATTCGGCCGTGGAAAAAGAAAAGCTTCGCGAGTTCTATGCGCCTTTGTTGCAAAACGCAAGGCTTGTCTTTGACATCGGGGCGAATAGAGGCTTTTACGCCTTGGTCTTTGCCTCGTTAGGAACTCACGTGGTGGCTTTGGAGCCGAATCCCGATTGCGTGCGTCACATCCAGCTTACATATCCCGACGTTGAAGTGCTTCAGGCTGTCGCCGGCCCCAAGGATGGTCTGGCTGAATTGAACCTCTCGGACGGGCACGACGACATGAGCAGCCTCTCGGGAGAATGGATCAAAACGATTGGAGCGTACCGCGACGAAGACGATCTCTGGAATCGGAAACTCATCGTTCCCATGCTGCGAATCGACACCTTGATTGAACATTACGGCAGGCCGGATTACATCAAGATAGACGTGGAAGGTTTTGAGGAAGGCGTGCTCGATGGGCTTTCAGTTTGCCCCGCGCTGCTCTCTTTCGAGTACAATTTGACGTTTCTTGAAGCGGCCTTTCGGTGTTTAGACAAGCCAATGTTCAAGGGCGCGAGCTTTAACTTTACGGCCTACTATAAGAGAGCGTTTCACTCCAAGGGTGAATGGATGGACGTTGATGGTATCAAGGCGATACTTCCAACGCTTGGCAGCGGCGATGTTTTCGGTGACGTCTTTGTCAGAAAACAATGAAATAGCGAGGACGGTCTTGCGAATGCTGGCCAGGAATGGAACCGGGACGGGAAGATAAACCACCAACTGGCCCCCAGCCGCGGCTAAGCTACCCGAATGAGCAGGCTTTCGGCAAGGGCCTTGAACCGCTCGACCCACGCGATGGCATCCTGATCGCCCTGCTGCGCCCTTTTGAGGAAATCTCCGTAGGCGGTTTGCAATAACCCGTAGACGACGTTCTGAATCCTCCAAAAGTTCACGTCTAACGGCAAGGACGCCGCCAAAGCTGCCGTCGCATCCAACTGCTGCAGCCGGTTCAGATCGGAGGGATGAGCTTGAAGAGCTTCGGCCAGCCGCTGCAATTTCATGCGCAGTGTATATTCGAGAGTCGTCACATCGAGTTGAATTTTCGCTCCCTCGGCATCGGCGGCCAGGTCGCGGATGAGCTGCAGATCCATGGCGTCGCTTTCCATGGCGCGCCGCAGCTTGGTGTTCATCGCAAATTCCGCCGCGGCGTGAAAAGCGCGGGGGAATATGGGCGGAGCTCCGAGCCTTGCCAGTGTGCGCAGAACAGAAATAAGGTGGGGATAAAGGCTGTCGAAGGAGGCTTCGGCTTCCGCCCATTCGGATTCGATAACCCGGCTTAAAATCACCCGCTGTTCGTCTTTGAAGAGCGTCGTCAGGTTATAAGACTCGCCCTCAAAGCTGCTCTCCACCAACTGAACCACTTCGGACCACTTCTGGAGCGAAAACGCCCGCTCCAGATTCTTGATAAGGGCTGCCGAGGCTTCTTCTCCACGCCACAACCTGACCCGGGCCAGCGGATTTAAATTCCCATCATCCAGCGCCGTGTAGGTCAGCATTTCCGATTCGTGCGTCACCGCGGAGGTGAAGAGCGCCCGCCCCACGGATAAACGCTTCTGTTCCTTCCCGTCACCGGCAAGGCTCAATCCTTCCTCACGCTCCACGTTGTAGCAATAGATGCGGGCCTTGGCTTCGTAGGGCTCAAATAGCGAGCGGATGGCGTAGTGCAACGCCACCTTGCGAAGGTTGACAAAGGCGGGTTTGACAAACTTCTGATAGATAAGGGCTCCGTCGCGCAGTTCGGGAACGTTGGATTTGGCCTGCGCCAGCATCTCCAAGAAAGGCGTTTCCAGTTCCTCGCCCAGAACCTCCTCCGCCAGTTGGACCACCCGGCCGGCATACTGCACGACCTGCACGGTCTCGATGCCGGAAAGCTCATCAAAAAACCAACCGCAACTGGTGTACATCAGCATGGCGTGGCGCTGCATTTCCAGCAGCTTCAGCGCTGCAACTTTTTCGTCCTGCCGCAACGGCCGGGCCGCGTGTTTCTGCAGGAATTGAGCCAGGCTGTCTTCAGAGCGGTCGAGGATTACACCAATATAGTCGTCGCGAGCCGCCCACGGGTCCTTCAGAAATGCTCCTGCCTTTGCTTCGAACCCAGGCGCCACCTTATCCCGCAGCCAGTCCAGGGCCTCACGCAGAGGCCGGCGCCATTCCTGGCTCCATCCCGGATGCCCTCCGGAATTGCAGCCGCAATTAGCCCGCCAACGCTCCACGCCGTGTGCACAGCTCCAGGAAGTGTTCTCAATAATTTCAACCACGTGAGTCGGAGGGTGGCGCTCCAGATACTCGCCATAATTGGTAATCTCGGCCAATTGCTTCGATTCGATGTAGTCCAGCGCGTAGCAAAGCGCCATCTCGCCATAACGGTGATGATGACCAAAGGTTTCTCCGTCTGTGGCGACGTGAACCAGTTCAGGCCAGGGGCGGGTCTCTTCCGAGAAGGCCTCGCCCAACCGCTTTGCGAATTGCTCGCCGTTTTTCAGCAGTCCTTCAAACGCAACTGCGCGCGCGATAGGCTCGTCATAGAAAAATAGATTGATCTTATTCCCCGAAGGCAGCCGCAACAAATAAACCATCGTGGGGTCAATGCGGCCGCCCTCCGCATTCTTCCAGATGTGACCGCCGATCTTGCGCACCCGGCTCGCCTGGCCGGGCGCCAGGATGGTGAATTTGATTCCGAGCCCGGCAAGGATCTCCAGCGTGGGAAGGTCCACCGCTGTTTCCGGCAGCCACATTCCCTCCGGCTTGCGGCCAAACCGATGCTCAAAATCCTGAATCCCCCACCGTGCCTGCGTGTATTTATCACGCTCGTTGGCCAGCGGCATGATCATGTGATTGTATGCCTGCGCCAGGGCCGACCCGTGGCCGGAGAACCTTCTTTCACTTTCCGCATCGGCATTTAAAATCGAGCGGTACACTCCAGGGTGCTTTACCTCCATCCATTGCAGCAGGGTGGGTCCAAAATTAAAACTCATTTTGGAGTAATTGCTCACAATGCGCACAATGTGATGTTCTTCATCAAGGATCCGCGACGCGGCGTTGCGCTCGTAACACTCCGCATGGATACGCTCGTTCCAGTCGTGGTAGGGATGAGCGGACTCCTGAAGCTCGATCGCCTCAAGCCATGGATTCTCGCGCGGCGGCTGGTAGAAATGCCCGTGGATGCAGATATAACCCATGGCCCCAGCCTACTACAATTCCAGGATTTTGGCCTGCTTGGCATCGTGTAGCTGTTTGTTGAAAAACGTTCCGGGGATGTCACCCTGAGCACAAGCGAAGGATCTGCTTTTTGCGAAACCAAGCACATACGAGATTCCTCGTCGCTTGCAGTTTCTCGGAATGACGGGCGGCTCGGGTTTTTCAACAAACCGGTGGATGACCGTGACAGGTCCAAGTGGCGCGAGGGGTTTGGGAGCTGCTTCCCACCCTGATCCATCCTGCTCCGATTACGCATGATCATCCTTGTTTGTTGCTGCGCGAAGAACCGGGGTACACCATGTTATTGCAACGGGAAGCCGTGGCGGCTGAGGGAATGGCGGCTTGATCCCCCCTGCCTGTTTCCCACTCCGTATTTTGCTCATCGTGACGACGGGGCAAGACACGGCAGATTTGTGACCCACTTCACTGCCAATCCCAGGGATTGGATTTACCGTTCAATTGTAGAGGGTGTCCTTTTCGAGAAAGCTAATTCCGGGTCCCAGGAGGGCGCAGCGCCGGTTGCAACGCTTTGAACGATGAACGGCTGTTACGGATGGTAACTGGCGCTTACGGACTTACTCCCGGGGCGAAGGAGGCTCACCCATGGCTGATCGCAAAGTGTTTACGGCGGCGATGTTCACAGCCGTCCTGCTGCTCGCCGGAGCGTTCGTACTGCCCCGGTCTTTCTTCCTTTTCGAGCTGGCGAAGTCGAGTATCTATTTCGCCGTGGCCGCTCTCGTCTACTATGCCGAGGACCGATACGGTTACATGCTGGGGATGGTCGCTCCTCCGCTGTGGTTTGCAGTAGATTGGATGGCAGGCACACTCGGCCACGACTTCCGTGCTCTGGGCAACTTCCTGGTGGGCAGAAGCATTGCTCCACTTGAGACGCCGCTACACGCATTAGCCCGTCTGGCGGCTATTGTTTTGTTCATAGTGAGCGTTCGGGCGTGGCACAGGGAAGTGCCGGAGAAGATCTTCGGCAAACCACTATGGACCGGTCTGGCAGCTTCGCTAATCTATGTGGGCGGCCTGACCGCATGGTATTTCTTTACCTATTCCGCCGCGGTGCAGGCGCCGTAGGCAGTTGGCCGAATCACCGGCCGGGGTAAGCGGGCGACGGACGGAAGGGTAGATAGGTTTTGTTGAGCTCACTGCCTGTTTCTTCGATTCGATTGCAGCACCAACGCACGCGAAGCGTAAGCTTGCGCAGTGAAGCCGGAGGTGGAGCTCACGCCAGCCTCAATCAACGATTTCAATACCACTCCGGCCGCGAGCAGCCGCGGGCATGGAAGGATGGCCCCTCATAAGCCGGTTCTTAACCCTTGGAAACCTCTCCCTTGAGCGGAAGGCCGGAAAGAAACAGTGGCGTTCCGCCCGGTGCGGAGGCGATAGCCGCGCGATTTTCCGCGTTTTCAAGAACCAAATCCGTCTGAACCTCGAATACCTCAACAGCCTCACAGGGAAGGCCGGAGCAACTCCAGCCTTCCCCGCACGGCAAGCCGTCGTCTAGCTCTTGCAGAAAGCGATCTGGTCGTACAGCGGATCGGGGTAATTGTCTCCATCGGTGAGCAGCACTGTGATCGTGAGCGTCACCAAATAAGCGCAAGGTTTTAGCTTGGAGACGGTGAAAGCCGGGGTCGCGGTACCGTAATAGTCGCCAACCTCGGGCAGGGCCGGAAGGGTAAAGTTGTACGGTCCACCCGGACCGGTCATGGAGATGCCAACCGTATCGAGGTTGGGGTGAGCAGCCGTAAACAAAACGGTCAGCGTGTTGCCGATCAGCCCGCAGGGGTGGGCTTTCAGTTCAGCAATGTCGAGCATGCGAACTGCGAGCTGGCCTGGAGGTTGCAGCCCACCATCCCAGTCGGTGTGAAGGGTAATGTTGTTATAGAGCGTATCGTCGATGGCGATGTGAACGCAGGTTCCACCGTCCGTCTCGGATGCGGGCACCCCTTGCTGCCGCACACGCATGCGTATCCCGAAATAGTTGTCTTGTGCGAGCGGGTGCTTGGCCTGGCTGCCTGCGATTGTCGCAGTCTCGTCTTGTGGAGTGAACGTAGCCAGCGACTGCGTGATGAGATCAATCATGTTGCCGTTGGAGAAAAAGGCGCCCGCGGGCGACATCCAGTTGTTTTCTTGCGGCACCTGGATCCAGCCGTCGGGGCTGATGGTGGCGGCGATTTCATCCGCCAGGGGGGGTCCATTGACAATGTACTTCTTGGTTTGGATGAAGGGCGGCACGGGGATGTGACGTTCCCAGTGCCCGAGCAAGGTCTTGGCGATCTGAGCCGGCAGGACGGGCGTCCACGCGCCAGTCGGGTGGCCGGTGGCATCCGTTGTAACCGTCTCGAAGCGGTACTCCATGGGCATGCCCGAAAGCGTTTGGGTAAGGATGCCATTGAGCCGAAGCGTATTGTAGAAGGCGCGGTTGTCGCCGATCGTCAACCCATTCCCACCCAATGCGCTGTTGATGTTTGTAAGGTAGTCGTAGCCTCCGATGGATGTGAATTGGGGAAACAGATTCTGGGGAGGGCATACGCAAATGCAGAAGAGCCTGCAGATGTTCATGCAGATCCAGTGGCAGAGCTGCAGGCAGAAGGGTCCGACCTCAAGCTGCTTGACCAGCGCTGCAAAGGTTCCCGCGTTTTGCGCAAGCACGGCATCTACCAGGCTCGCGTAAGCGCCTTCCTTGGCTGCCAGGCGCGCGGCGGCCTGGGCAAATGAGCGCATTTCCTCGATGGGGCTGTCAATGCGAGGCGGGAAGACCCGGCAGAGTGGCAGGCATACCAGTACGCACCGCCAGCTGCAGATCCACTCGCAAATGTAGAAGCAATTTGCCTGATTCCCCAGAATATCTGTGAGAGTTCGGCAATCGGCGGCGAGCGACGCCTTGATGACGGTGGCGAGTTTGGACTTGTCCTTCAGGAGAGAGCCCACTGCAGCGCCAGCAGCGGCCAGTTCGCCGTCCAATTCGCGCACCGGGATGGGATGCGGGGAGCAGACAATTTCACAAACAAGCCGCCAGCGCACGATTAAGGCCCAGTGGCAGAGTAGGTGGCAATACTTTTCCGCCTTGAGCTGTTTGACCAGGCTGGCAAAGCCCTCTGCGTCGCGGTCCCGAACCGTGCTGGCGAGAATTTCGACCAATTCTTCATCGCCGGTTATCCTGGCGACGATTTCAGTGAATGCGGGAATGTCCTCAGCGGTGATGGTCTGTACCGGCGGGCCGCAAAGTTCAATACATTCGAGTACGATCTCTTTGCTGCGCAGCCAGAAGCAGACGAGTTCACAATCTGTGATCTTGAATTGGGTAAGGAGACGCTGAAACGATTCGCCGTCCGCGGCGCGAAAGGCGTCCACCGTGGCCCGGAAGATGGTGTCGTCCTGGGCCAGGAGGCCCATTGCCTTACCGGCGTTAATGAGACTGGTGACGATTTGTTGACGGTCAACTGCGTCGGCCATAAAACCTCCTTTAGTTGGTCTGCAAAGAGTGACCTGGAAAGAGGATTGGATCGGTGCCCTTCAGGTGTGGGCACGAACCCAGCTTGGGATTGCCAACCCGCGGAGGAAGACCCCCACCGATTAACTGCCCACTCGGCTCGAATTTAGTGATTTGCCCGTCGCGACAACTGTCGCTTTTACTTGCCTCGCGAGTTTATTCAACCGGGATGTCTATCAAGGGTTCCTTACTGGACTCGATTCTACATCCAACCCACTCAGGTAGCGCCATTTCAGATGTAAATTATTCTTTACATCGTGTTTCGAGCACGCCCTCCACTTTTCCCGTGCCGAAGGTAGTCGGCGCCGGCTCAGGGATATGTGACCGCCAACGGGGACCGACGCCTAATTACGCAGACCAGTGTCTTCCCCGCTCACAGGATAGAACGAGCCTGGAATGAGGGGTGGAGCGGCGGCCTGCGCCGATCCTGGCCTGGCCGTATGAGTACGTGTCGACCTACTTGATCCCGGAAGCGTTAGTCCTCTGTTCTGAATCGAGGTGAGCTAACCGGGCAAGACCTGCAACGAAAACGGAGGGTGCACGCCTGCAAACGCGGAACTGCCCTGACAAGTGTTGATTTTGGCTCCAGAAGAGTGCGAACAGCTTCGGTCCCCTGTCCATCGCGCCCGCCGGCACGTTTCCACGGAATCTATTCCTTATCTGGATAGGGCACAAGAGCCCGGCGGATTCGATATCCAGCTTATCGTCGTAACTACAGCACTCACAAAAGTGATGTCATCCACAACCGGTTTGCGAAACGCCCGCGATTTCACATACACTTTACGCCTACCACCGTTTCCTGAATTGACCTGACGGAACGCTGCTTCTGCGAAGTCGCCAAAACCAGCGAACTGAAAGGGGCGCGTTCCGCAACATGAAAGAGCTGGAAGTGGCCAACCACGACTGCCTCAACGAGCACAACCGAAATTCCAAACCCTTCGTTTGCCCGCGAACGGAGCACCCGATTCTGCATAGCATCGCCCGTTTCGCGCGGCGCTTAGGTCCTACCCAACCCGCCGGACATACAATACGAACCGCTGTGAGGGAAAACAAGATCGTCGTTTAAGGAGGTTCAAGTGAAGATCAGTATTGACCCTGTAATCTCAAGCCGGATCAATGTGGCTTGGAACCAACTGCCTCCAGCCCAGCAAGCCCGCCTTGCGCCGGCAATTCTGGGCGGGCATCAGCAAGCGGTAAGTGTCTCTCAAACCGGAAAGGCACCCTTGGCCCCCGCTCAACCGCATCATTTGATGCTGGCCCACAGCGCGCTGACCTACGATTCTGACGGCGTCTTGGGCAGCCTGGACGCCGGAGCTGTGCTTGATGTGGGTCCTGACGGTGTGATATGGGGCACGGGGAAATACGAGCAACTCGATCCGGGGTGGGCTGAAGCCTTCGCCGTATTTCTGGAAAGCCAGCTTCCAGATGTCGGCGGCAAACACCCCTTTGTCTCAACTCCCCAGACCATCCAAATACCAAACACGGTGCGCCTGGCTCTGGCGGGGGACTGGGGGACTGGCGACTGGAGAACAGCCGCTAATCCGGCGCCCAGCACGGATGTACGCAACCACATCGCCTTTCTACAGCCGGATTTAACGATCCACCTGGGCGACGTTTATTATGCGGGAACGGCCGAGGAGGAAGATCATGAATTGGTCAGGCTCTGGCCCAGGGGATCAATGGGTTCATTGGCATTGAACTCCAACCACGAAATGTATTCCGGAGCGAAGCCATACTTCCGCGCCATATCCAGCGCACCGTTTGAAATCCAGCGGGGGTGCAGCTACTTCGCACTCGAAAATGACTATTGGATCATCGTCGGCCTCGACTCGTCGTATTACGCCGATGACGGGAACCTTTTCATGGACGGAGCGCTCTATCCAGCCAACCGGCCAAACGAACAAAACTCTTTTTTGCTCACGCTCCAAGCCCGGGCTCAGGCCGGCAATAAACATCTGATCCTGTTAACCCACCATTCCGGTCTCGACGAGGCAGGTTCAACCACAAGCGATCTTTGGAAGCAGGTGATGGATGCGTTTCCTTCCGGGGGCGGTCCGGACTATTGGTACTGGGGACATGTGCACGCCGGTGCTGTGTACCAGCCGCACGGACCTGCTAACACGCTCTGCCGTTGCTGCGGCCACGGCGCCCTCCCTTGGGGCCAATCGTCAATCTTGTCCGGCAGCGCCGCCGTCGCGTGGCACGAAACGCGGCCCGCTAACGATCCAGATATCCCTCAGCGGGTTTTCAACGGCTTCGCCATGCTCAACCTTGATGGACCCAACCTACAGGAGGTTTTCTACGACGAAAATGGTGGCGTAGCCTGGCAGAGTTAGCAGGGTTGACGCACGGCGAGGATCTGCGGATCCGGTTTTCGGCCCGGGATCGACTGCGCAATGCAGATGCCTTACGCCGGCCTGTAAGACGCGTTGGGAAGTGTCTAAAACGCGCCCAGGGCGAACCCATGGCGGGCACCTTCAAGCCCGGGGTCTACACCGCCGGCAAGTCAATCGGCGCCGACGCATCGGACGGTAGTGCAAAGCCGCAATTCGGGCAAAAGCGGTCTGCGGAATGTATGGAGTGCCGGCACTGCGGGCAGTTGGGGCGCAAATTGAACTGGCAGCCCGGGCAGAAGTTGAATTGAGCGTTCACCGTGCGGCCGCACCGCGGGCAGTTGAAAGGCAGTGGCTCGCGAACTATGAAGTAGAGGATCATACCGATCAGGTAAGGCACAAAAATGGAGACGAGCACCCAAAGCACCGGGCTCATTTCCCGGCGCTTCGCATCGCATGCAATGTACCCCATCAACATCACGATTGCACTTACCGGAATCGCAACCGCCGTCACAATGCCGAACATCGCGAGCAACTTCAGCGCCAGCGGTTCGGCCAGCAGCGGCTGGGGCAAGGCCCCCGGTGCAGCAAGGCTCACGTAGAGCACAATCGCGAGGGCCAATACGTACAGTACACACAGCACTCGGACCATCCAGCGCGGAATCACTCGCAGCTCGGTCCTGAAAGTGGTGCTTTCATTGGCGCGCTGCCGCCAGTTGTTCCTGATTCTTCCCACAAAGTCGCCTCGGTTTGACATCTTCGTACCCTCGCTTCCTGCAAATTTTCTCGCCGGGACCCGGGCAGGCTTTTCACCATGTATAGGGCCGGGGTCCGCCTTCCGGCGAGCCGTTGGAACCCTCCAGCTCAGCCCGCGAGCGCACCCACAAAATCACCAATCCGGCAGCGGCGATGGGCACAAACCACCAGCAGACAAAGGCCAGCTTCCACACTATCCGTGGCAGGTCAAGCGCTGCGCCGAACCACGCGCACAGTCTCCAAACCAGCGGCGCACTTGCCACCCCAGCCACCCAGGAGAGTGTGCAGCCCACGATCAATGCAAGATTCCTAGCGCGCTGCTGTTTGAGCTCCGCAGCTTTTTCGCGCAATCGCAGACTCGCCGATGCCGCCAACCCGGGTGGAAGGACAACGGAGACCGATGTGAACGCCCGCAGCGCCGCTTTCGCGGATGCCTCCCAGCCGGCGCAAGCTTCACAACCTGCCAGATGATCCTGCAGCCACCGCCGCTCCTCGGGCGTGAGGCCCTCAACCCGCTCCACATCGATCAGCCGGCGTGCGCGTTCGTGCGAACCGGTGGAAACTTCTTTCTTGTTCATGGCTCCTGTTCCTCTAATAACCCCCGGGCAGCGGTCAATCCGCGATAAAGCCTTGACTTCACCGTGGCGAGCGGCGCTCGAACCACCCCCGCAATCTCTTCAAGCGACAGATCCTCCTGAAAGCGCAGCAGCAGAACTTCGCGGTAAACGGCCGGCAAACGCTCGATTACCAAATTGAGCCTTTCCGCCAGCTCGCGGCTGGCATATGCGGCGAGCGGCGAAGCGTCCTCGGGCGTGCGCGGCTCCCGCGCGCTGCCGCCCCTCGCCGGATCAAGCAACTCGTCCAGGCTGTCCAATCTCCGGCGACGGCTGGTATCAATCACCAGGTGGCGGGCGATCGAAAACAGCCAGGCCTCAAAGCGCGATACGCCGTCATACTGGTGACCGCGAGTCAGCACACGCAGCCAGGTCTCCTGAAACAAGTCGCGGGCAGCCTCCGCGCTCCCCGTCAAATAGAGCAGGTAGCGGTAAAGGCGATACTCGTACTGCGCGATCAGGGCCTCAAACAGGGCCGGATCGCGCCGGCGCAATCCGCGCGCCAGCGTCCTGGTTTCGGGTTCCATCGTGAGTGAGAAGAATCGAATCGCGCTGTCCATTCTACTTGGATATACGCGGAGGCCATCGAAAAAGACTCAGGGCGTGCGGCTTCGCATCCACCCCTTTGTCACAACGGGGTTCCGGCAGCTTGCGTGCGCGAATTTACTTCAGCGGGGGTGTTCAGGAAAACCAACAGTTGCTCTCCGCGCGTGGGATCGCCGGTGGGGGCGAAGCCGAGGGTGGCGGGGGGGGTCCGGCCGTTTAGCCGGGAGCGCTGGAGTTGGATGATGGCGCCGGCCCGCACCTTGCCCAGACGGTAAAGCCGTTTACAGTCATGAGCATGTTCAAACCGGAAGAGGATAGGCTGCGAAGCAAAAATTACAGCAAAATCCGGTACGAAGCGTTAAAAAAGTGCTAGGATGCGGCTGTGGCCCAGCGTGGCAACTCCAACCAGATTTAATTTCTAAAAGGTTCTTCGGCGCCGCGGCGCCTCTATTGCAGTCAAGCGTTGCACAACCGTGCGCCGGGTATTACCCGGCGGAGGCGCCTGCGGTGGCGGAAGGCAAAGCAATATTCCTCTTCGGCTGGTGGGGCAATGAAAAACCAATCTGGGCTTTATTCCCTTAGCCCGGCCCATGCCGGATGGTGCAGCGCCGGAATGCGCGCCGGTGCTTCCAATGCACGGTTAGCCTGCCCTGCAGCCTTTGCGGCACGCCGCACGTCCACGATGCGAACCCTTCTTATGATGGGAGGCCTGCTGTTTGCGCTTTTGGCAGGGTGCGCGCGTCATGGTTCAAGAACAATTTCCATCATTCCGGAAACCACGGCCCAGGAGCTTTGGGAAGCTGAGCACGCCGGTGCGGCGGCCGCGGCTTCGCTAAGCGGTTGGAAGATCTTCTGGAACGGCCCCAGCCGCGAAGACGGCGTGGATCGCCAAATCGCCCTGGTGCAGGAGGCGTTGGACCGCCACAGTGACGGTCTGGTTCTTTCACCCGATCATTCCATTGCGCTCACCACGATTGTCCGCAGGGCAATCTCCAGCGGACTTCCGACGGTCATCACCGCTACTTCTATTCCCATCCCTTCCGGCGCAAACCTGGTATACATTCTGGACGATGATCGTGCGGCGGGCCGGCTGGCCGCAGACAGAATCGGAGCGATTCTGGGCGGGAAGGGAGAGATAGCTGTGACGGGCTTCAATCCCAGTATCGCCAGCACCATGAACCGCGAAACGGCCTTTGAAGACGAAATCAAACAACGCTTTATCAACATTCGCGTTGCCTCGCGCGCAGCGGGATCGTTCCGGCTGAGTGAAACGGAGCAAAACGCGGAAGAGGTGTTGCGCGCCAATCCCGGGCTGAGCGCCTTCGTGGCCAATGGGATTACGGCCACGCGCGGGTGCTACATTGCGCTGAAGATAACCAGACGCATCGGTAACGTCCGACTGCTCGGCTTCGATCAGGATCTTGACCTTATGTATTATCTGCGCCGGGGCGAAATCGATTCGATCGTGGCGCAGAACACCTACGCCATGGGGTACCAGGCGGTCCGCGCCGTTCAGGCTCTGCAGGCCGGTCGTGCCTTTCCGCACGAGCTGCACATTGCACCCATTCTGATTACACGCCAGAACATTGACCAGCCTGAAATACAAAAAATTCTGACCATGGATTGGAGACCGTTGAAGTGAAGGCGGCCCGTTGGCTTGCAAATCGAGCGCTGTGGATTGATGTAACCGGCGCGGTGTTGGTGGGCGCGGTCACGCTCCTGTTTTTCGTTTTTCATCCGCTCGGCCGTTTGCCCTATCACGATTCGTTCGGCAATAACCTGGCGCCGGAGTGGCAGGCGTTCGGAGGCATCTGGCAGATCACGCATCAAGTCATGCGCAATGAGTCGGACGAAAGAGGGGCCAGGCTGGTTACCGGAAACCCGCGCTGGCAAGACTACGTGCTGGAAGCCGACGTGAGACTTCTCTCGCAGGGGGGAGACGTGGGGCTGGTCGTGCGGTCGAATAATGAATCGCTGGGTGTGGACGCCTACGAAGGCTACTACGTGGGCCTGCGGACCGGCGACAATTCGCTGATTATCGGCCGCTCCAGCTATGGCTGGATGGAAGGTGAACCGACACCGGTGCCGGGAGGAGTGCATGCGCTGTCGTGGTATCACATAAGAATTGTGGCCGCAGGCTGTTCCATCGGCGGCGCCGCCGTAAATCTGGAGACTGGCGACAAGGCGTATGCGGCCCTCCAGGAAAGCCCCTGCGTGAAATCTGGAAGAATCGGTTTGCGCTCGCACGCCACGGGAGGCGAGTGGCGAAACATTCGGGTTGTTTCCGCCAGAGGATTGGACCTCGCGGAGATTTTGCATCACGTGAATCGCGTAACCAGCCCGCTGTTCCCGCGCGACGAGGCCGGTTACAACGCCACTCATTCCTTCCCCACTTTCGACCGGAACATTGAGACGGAGACGCGCAGCTCTGCGAATGCGCACGCCGCCGCCCTTCCTGTCACCAACCTGGGATCGCTGAAGCTGGCCAGCCCGAAGAGAGTGCGGGCGCGGGGCGTGGTTACGCTGACATCGCCCGCTCTGTACATTCAGGATGCCACTGGCGGCGCCACGGTGCTGGGCGGCAGCCTTCCGCTGCTTAATCTGGGCGACGAGATTGAGGTGGTTGGAACATCGCAGCCGCTTGGGTACTCGACCGCATTCCACGACGTGGCGGTAAGACGGTTATGGGACCGCACACCTTATCCGCCCATCTCGGTAACGGCCAGTCAGGCAGCCACAGGAGCCTACGACGCCATGCTCATAGAGACCCAGGGCACCCTTGTAGGGAAACAATATCAAGACGACCGGGTTATTCTGGACCTTCAAAATGGCGATCAGTCGTTCCAGGCCATTGCCCGGCGGGGCAGATCGGATTTACCTTATCGCCGTTTGTCTCCGCACAGCCTTCTGCGGCTGCGGGGAATTTGCCTGTTAGACGCTAAGTATACGCGCGGGCTGGCGCCTTTCGCGATCTGGCTGCGTTCGGGCGACGATTTTGAAGTAATTGCGGGCCCTCCGTGGTGGACCAAGAAGCACCTCACGGAATTGGGATTTGTGATTCTGCTGTTGACGCTGGCTGCGCAGCTCCTTTTCAGCAGCATGGAAAAATGGCGGCTTCGTGCAATTACCCAGGAGCGTGAACGGCTGGCCTACGAGCTGCACGACACATTGGCCCAGAGTTTTGCCGGCATCGGCTACCAGCTGCAGGGCATTCGAAACCGAATCCGCTCCCTGGCCCTGGACGGTCTGGAAGCCATCTCGAATCAGTTGGAGATGGTCTGCGAAAACGTGCGCAAAGCCCATCAGGAAGCCAGCCTGAGCATTGCCATGCTGCGCGATTTTTCGCCCGAAGTCAGCGACCTGGCCGGAGCATTGGAACGGTGCGCTTCGCAAATGTGCTTCGGGGGGAAAATGGCCGTTGAGGTTCGCAGCAGCGGTCAAGTACGCCCTCTGTCGCTGCAGGCGGCGGACGCACTTTTCCACATCGGCAGGGAGGCCCTGGCCAATGCGCTTGGGCACGCTGGCGCATCCCGCGTGCGGGCGCGGGTTGATTACTCTCCCAGCCTGGTAACTCTAACCGTGGAGGACAACGGCGTTGGCTTTCAGACGCAAACCGTGAGTCATGGACTGGGACTGCGGGGTATGGAAAAACGCGCTCAGGATATAAAAGCAGAACTCTTCATCCGCAGCAAACCCGGCTTTGGAACACGCGTTATGGTTAAAGCACCCCTGGCGCTAAGACGCGACTACACGGGCTACCTGGCCTGGTTCGGGGAATCTATAAGAAAAATCCGATTACGGCTGGCCGAGGGCTTCAAGTCTAATCGTCTCCTATTCCGATAAGCCCACAGCGGATGGCCACCGTGACCAGCTCAGTCCTGTCTTTGGCCCCAAGTTTATCAAGGCAGTTGATGACGTGATTGCGGGCCGTTTTGTGACTGATGTGAAGCAAATCTCCAATCTCGCGATTGGTCAGGCCCCGCGCCACCAGCGCCAGAATCTCCTGCTCACGACGGCTGATCTGGGGCCGGCGCAACCTCTCCGCCAGTTGGGCGGCGACGTTGGCCGGTATCCGCTTTTCTCCCGCGTGAACGGCCCGGATGGTATCAACGATCTCTTCCTGTGTTGAAGTCTTCAACAGATAAGCGCTGGCCCCGGCCCGGAAAGCACTGAATACTTCTTCTTCGGAGTGGTAGTTGGTGAGCACCACTACCCGAAATGTGCCGTTGACTTGAAGCAGAGCGGAAATTGTCCGGATGCCGTCAATCTCAGGAATGCGGAGATCAAGCAGGATGACATCGGGCGCCAGCTTTTCGGCCGTGGCGACCGCCTCCCTGCCGGAAGCGACCATGCCTACAACCGCGATGCCCATTACGCTTTCCAGCATGGCGCGCAAACCCGCCCGCACCACGGGGTGGTCTTCAACGACGAAAACTCTTATAGCTGTTGACTGGCCCATGATTGTTTGTAGGAAGTATAACCGCTGAGTCAAGATCTGTAAAACGGCGCGTATCACTCACCCAGAAATGTAATCCGTAGGCGATCGCCGCGCTATTCGGGAGTGACACCTGGAATGGGCACTGTGACGCGGAGGAATCGAGCCTGGAGAGGAGGCTGCCTGCGGCGAATGGATCCGCAGCGCCAGAAGGCTCGCCGCCGGAGGAAGCCACCCGCACCGGCCAGGTTCGGCGCCAACCGCAGTTGTCACCGCCGGCCCGCGCGCGCGTCATCGCCCGGTTCGTCCAGCGCATCCGTGCCACTCTACGCGCCTGACCTTCATCGCGCATCGCTGGGACAGAAGACCACAACCGTGGAGAGACTCGTTTTGCCACGCCGGGTCGCTCCAAAAAGGCGCATGGTAACAACAGCCATCTGTTCACTTGATATACAATCGCGTGATTGTGGTATACCGGAATCCACAAATGGAGTGTGAAAATATGAGACCTCGCATGCTCAATCTGGTGATCCTTTTTTCCATGGTGGCCGCCCTGGTTGCCGCAAAGTTGCAGGCCGCGGATGCAACGCTGCGCCCCCCGGCTGTGCCGCTGGTTGCCGTTGACCCTTACTTCAGCGTGTGGTCGTTCGCCGATCATCTTACCTACGATTCCACGCGCCACTGGAGTGGCACACCGATGCCGCTGCGCAGCCTGGTGCGCGTGGATGGCGAAACTTACCGCATTATGGGGCGCGAACCCGGCAACCTAACGCCGGCCCGCCAGCTTGGCCTGCAAGTGCTCCCGACGCGTACTCTCTATGTTTTCCAGGCGGGTGGCGCGCGCATTCAGCTTACTTTTCTTACTCCGGCGTTGCCGCGCGATCTGGAGGCGCTGTCGCGCCCCGTAACCTACCTGGTGTGGAGCGTGCAATCCACCGACGGCAGGCCGCACGACGTTTCCGTCTATTATGACAACACGGGCGAGCTGGCAGTGAACACACCCGATGAGCCCGTCGCTTACTCCAGCCAGTCCCAGGGCGGGCTGGACGTGTTGAAGGTGGGAACCACGGCGCAGCCTGTGCTGGGCAAGACGGGCGACTTTATTCGCGCCGACTGGGGTTACGTTTATGCTGCCGCACCGCAATCCGAAGCGCCTCAGGACGGCGTAGCCCCGGCTCGGCCGCAGGTCCAGTCCTTCATCAAGCACGGCCAGCTTCTTGCCGCGTCGGAGCAGAAGACGGGCGCGCCGCATTCCGCCGCGGGTACCGTGATGGCCTTCATGTTCAAGCTGGGCAGCGTTGGAGCACAGCCGGTCTCGCGCCACCTGATCCTTGCTTACGATGAGGTTTACCCCATCGAATATTTCCACCGCCGTTTGCGGTCGTGGTGGCAGCATGATGGGACATCCACGGAAGCCATGCTGGCCAATGCGGAGGCCGCTTACCCACAGCTCGCCGCGCGCGCAAGCAAGTTTGACACGGAGCTGATGGCCGACCTGGCTGATGCAGGAGGTAAAGAGTACGCACAGGTGGCGGCTGCGGCCTACCGCCAGGTATTTGCGGCCAATAAACTGGCCCTGGGCACAGACGGCCAGCCACTATTGTTCCTGAAAGAGATTTCCAGTTGCGGTTGCGCCCAAACGGTCGACGTGATTTATCCCGAATCGCCCATGCTGCTGCTGCTCAATCCCAAGTTGCTCGAGTATTCGCTGATTCCCATTCTTGATTACGCGCAATCGGGGAGCTGGCCCTATCCTTATTCGCCGCACGATCTGGGCGTTTACCCCGTCAACAACGCGCGCGTTCCTTCGCAGATGGAAAGCATGCCGGTGGAAGAATCCGGCAACATGCTGCTGATGATCGCTGCCATTGCGCAGGCGGAGGGAAAGGCTTCGTTCGCCGCAAAGTACTGGCCGCTGCTCACAAAATGGGCGGAATACCTTAGGACCTACGGGCTGGATCCTGGCGACCAACTCTGCACCGACGATTTTACGGGCCTCCTCGCCCACAATGCCAACCTGGCCTTGAAGGCCGTTGAAGCCCTGGGCGCCTACGCCAGCCTGGCTCGGATGCAGGGCAAGAAAGACGTGGCCGATGCGTACCAGGCCACCGCGCACCAGTACGCCCAAGCCTGGATGCAGAAGGCCGGCGACGGCGACCACACCCGCCTGGCCTACGACCGCCCAGGGACCTGGAGCCAGAAGTACAACCTGGTTTGGGATCAGGTGCTGGGGCTGAATCTCTTTCCAAAGAGAGTTGCCGCGACGGAGCTGGCATACTATCGGGCCCATCAAACCGATTATGGATTCCCGCTCGATAGCCGTTCCGCTTATACCAAGCTGGATTGGGAGGCCTGGTCCGCAACGCTGGCCCCATCGAGCCGCGAGTTCCAGGCTCTCTTTTCCGGCCTGTACCACTTTGCGGATGCCACACCCACGCGCGTGCCCTTAAGCGACTGGTATTGGACTATAGATGGAACCCAGGTGGGCTTTCAGGCACGGCCGGTGGTGGGCGGAATCTATATGAAGACGCTGGCTGCCCCAGCCCTGTGGCAGAAGTGGGCCAGAGCGGCCCAATAAGCGGCGCAGGCTGTATTCAGTCCCAATGTTTGAGGGCCGGCCAGGCATCGGCCAGCGTGCCAAACCGCTTTGGCCCCCGGCACAGCAGGATGGGTTTGTTTTCCCACGGCGCCGCATAAGGGTTATTCAACTGCGCGATCACGGTCAAGTGGTTGAACCATCGGCTCGCGCCCTCCGATGTGTCTCCCACAACCACCATCGTCTTACCGGTGTATTGGCGCGGCCCCCAAAGCCAGTAATTCTGATGGCCGCTGATGGCCTTGGGCAGGCCGTACTTTGACCCCAGCAAATCGATGGCCCCCGCCGCGGCAAAGTCGTTGGCAAAAATAGCCGTGTCGCCACGCTCCTCCCGCGGCACGCTGTAATAGGCCTTTGCCACTCCGCGCACCATCTCCTCCCAGCCAAAATCCCAGGCATAGTAGTGGGGCATCGGCTCCGCCAGCATGCTCTTTTCATCAGGCTGAATCTTGAACGGCAGCCGGGACTGGTAGCGCAAAAAGGCCCCGGGCGACAGCACGGGAGCAAACAGAGGGAGAAGGGCCAGGGTTACAAGCACGATCGCGGCCACTGTTGCGGGGCGCAGCCAGCGATATCGTGCCTGCGACGAGAACTGTTCAATGGCGATGGCGCCCGCGGCAAACACCATGGGATATACCGGCGCGGCGTAATAGTCTTTTCCGTGCAGCACAATGAACAGCGCCAGCACCCCGGCAAACGTCCAGCCCAGAGCCCGGAACGGCTTGCCCGTGCGCCAGAAGAGAAAATACAACCCCCCCAGCAGCCATACCGGAAAAGTAGCCGGCGTCATCATGAAGATTTGCGCCCGAAGGTACCCCAGAGGAGTAAAAGGATTGTCGCGACCGCTGGCGCGAATGTTACGCATCAGTTCCAGAAAGGGCCAGTGATGTTGAAAGTTCCAAATCAGGTTGGGCAGCAGAATCAGGAAGGCAATGATTCCGCCGATCCAGATCCATTTTTGCGCAAACGCCTTCCGCTCGGGGGTCAGAGCCAGTCCTATTACCATGGCAAGGCCAAATACCGCCATCGAGTATTTGTTTTCCAGGCCTATCCCCGCAATCACGCCGAACCACAGCCACAGCTTCTGGTTCCCGGTCTTGATAATGCGTATTACCACGGCGGCGCAGCCCATCCAGAACAGCGGCTCGAAGGCATTCATGGTGAAAAGGTGATGCAGAATCAGGTAAACACCGCTCGACGCCGTGGCCAGCGCCGCAAACCCCTGGGCAAAGCGTCCACCGCCCAGTTCGCGCGCTATCAGTCCTGTAAGCCAGACCAGCGCCAACCCTGCCAGAGCGGGAAAAAGATGCAGCGCAAACAGCGATGTCCCTAACAGGTGGCGCATCAGCCAGGAAACCAGTGCGATGAAAGGAGGCTGGTCCACATAACCCCAGGCCAGGTGCCGCCCGCACGCAATGTAATACATCTCATCGCCAAAATAACCGTACCGGTTGGCGGTAAGCAGATGCAGCGCCAGAACCGTCGCGGCAATGACCCACACCATTGCCGGCCCTCCGGCAAACCAGGACTTCCTCTTTTCCGGCTGATTAATTGTCACGGCAGCCCATAGCTTCTTACACTAGCGCAGTATACGCCTGGCGCAACGCCGCCGTCTGGAAACCTGGACTTCGAATCCACAACCCTCACTGTGTGCGCGGAGTGCCCGCCGCAGCCCACTTTAGGCTTCGTTCAACGCTAACCATTACCGCTCCCCGCCCCGCACGGCCGGAGACCCCTTGGCCTTTCCGGTCAGCACCGCGCCTCCACCCATAAGAAAGCGCGTTGATCTGCATGAAAAGCCCCTTCCAGGGCCTGTGGGTTTGCTTTTTTTATTTGTCCGGACTTGCTAAGCTACACGGTAATTACAGAACGGAGGACTTGGCCATGAAGCCTTCAAATTCTCTTAGCCGACGGGATTTCATCCGCCAGTCGGTCAGCACGCTTGCTACCGGTTACGCGCTGGACAGGGGGAAACGGAGCCGGGCAGCCGGGCTTGCTGTGACCAGGATTACTCCTTTGCGATATGAGCAGGTCAAGCTGACCGGCGGACCGCTAAAGGAACAGTTCGACCGTATTCATGCCGCTTATCTGGAACTGGATAACGATCGCCTGCTCCAAATCTTTCGCCGCCGTGCCGGCCTGCCCTTTGGCGGTGAGCAAATGGGCGGATGGTATGACTGGGACGGCTTCGCGCCCGGCCACACCTTTGGTCAATATGTATCGGGGTTAGCGCGCTTTGCCGCCGCAACCGGCGACAGTGCAACGCGGCAGAAGGTGCAAAGCCTGGTCGAAGGCTTTTCCGCCACGGTGGATGCCGACGGCTACTCCTATGCCAATCTGAAGGCTTCCACCACCTTTCCGGCCTACTGTATCGACAAGAATGAAATTGGATTGATTGACGCGTACCGCTACGCAAAGGTTGACATGGCACGGGAGCTTCTGCCCCGTGTGATTCGCGGCGCGGTACGCTACTTGCCGTCTCGCGCCATTGAGCGCGACGAAGCCCCACGCCAGGCGCCCTACGATGAATCCTACACGCTGCCGGAAAACCTGTTTATTACATACGAAATTACCGGAGACCCCTATTTTCGGAGCCTCGCATCGCAATTCCTGAGCAACGCCAAGTATTATGATCCGCTGGCCAGGGGCGAAAACGTGCTGCCAGGCCTGCACGCCTACAGTCACGTGAACAGCCTGAGCTCCGGCGCCAAGGCGTATGAGGTTTTGGGTGAGCAGAAATATCTGCGCGCGGTTCAGAACGCCTGGCAAATGATCGAGCAGACGCAGCAGTTCGCTTCCGGGGGCTGGGGACCGAATGAAGCTTTTGTGAAACCTGGCAGCGGCGGCTTGGGCGAGAGCCTGGAGACTTCTCACCGCCACTTTGAGACGCCCTGTGGCTCCTACGCACACCTGAAACTGGCGCGCTATCTGATGGGTTTTACAAGCAACGCCCGATATGGAGACGGCATTGAACGCGTGCTTTACAACACCGTGCTTGGCGCCAAAGACCCCAAGGGTGACGGCCATTTTTTCTACTATTCCGATTACCACGCGGCGGCCCAGAAGACCTGGTTTCCTGATAAATGGCCTTGTTGCTCGGGCACGTTGCCTCAGGTGGTGGCGGATTATGGGATCAGCTCTTACTTTGAAGGCGCCGAGGGGTTGTACGTTAACCTGTTCACGCCCTCGGAGGTGAAATGGAGTTGGAAGGGGGCGCCGGTAAAACTGACCCAAACCACAAATTACCCGCACGGCGAATCCTCCGAATTGCACCTTGAGCTGCCTTCGCCGCAGGAGTTTACGCTGTTTATCCGGGTGCCGGGCTGGCTTGAAAAGCCGGCGGAAATTCGCGTGAATGGCAAAGACGCAGGCGCCGCCACAACTCCCCGAACGTTTGCCGCCTTGCGCCGCCAATGGTCGAACCATGACACAGTGCAGATTTTGCTTCCCTTCACCTTCAAGACGTCGCCGGTCGACGCGCAACATCCGGGAACTGTGGCTCTGCAGCACGGGCCATTAATGCTTGTTGCTTTGCAACCTGAACTGGAATTGCCGCGGCTTTCCCCCGCGGCTCCAGGCGCGATGCGGGTTTCACCCTTTGATCCGGCGGAGTATGAGTTAAAGGCGAACCCACAGAGCTTGCGATTCCTGCCCTTTTATCGGGTGAAGGAAGAAAATTACACGACATACTTCCAATCCGCGTAGGAAACAACCGGCGGCGCGCCATCAGCACAGCATGAGGCACCGATTGGGAGGCATTATTGGAGGCGATTAGCCGGCGCACGTTTATGAGCTCAGGCGGAGCGTTGGCCGTTTCCAGTTGCCTTGGCCAGACCACGCAAAGTGTCCCCTCACAGCCGCTGCGGATTGGTGGACGGCCAGCCTTGTGCCGCCTTACTGCTCTTTCCAGCCATACCCTGCGCATCACTTTGGCTGAAACCCGCGAGGATTTTCGCCAGATTGACGGCAGCCCTGTCCTTGTAAGGCGGGAATGGCCTGCGCCGCTCGCCGTGCTTCAGTCTATAGATCCAGATTCGTCTATCCATTGGGGCAGCCGTGTACTGCGTTTCAACGCCTGGCCGTTGGCCGTTTCGCTTTATGGCGCGGGCCAAAAGCCCTTACAGAGAATCGCGGTTGATCAGAACGGTGACAGTTTCACCTTTCCGACCGGAAACGCCCCTCTGTTCGGGCTGGGCGAGGGAGGGAGACAATTTGACCGCCGTGGCGCAACCTACGCCATGCGCCACGGACAGCACATGCCGGACTTGCTTGTGACAGGCGCACGGATGCCGGTTCCGTGGGTATTGTCGGCAGAGGGCTGGGGAGTCTTCATCCACAAGCCCTTCGGTCAAATCAGCCTTCAAGAAGATCAGGCTGTTTTTCGGCGGTGGGATTCAGAGAGCGCACTGCCTTTGGATGTTTTTCTGGTGGCCACTTCCACACCGGCCCTCGCCCTCAAAGAATATTGCTCAATAACGGGTTTTCCCCACCTGCCTCCCATCTGGGCGCTCGGTTATCAGCAATCGCATCGAACCCTGCAGAACCGCGCAGAGGTGTTGGGCGAAGCCGACATGTTTCGCCAAAAGCAACTGCCTTGCGACGTCCTGATTTATCTGGGCACCGGCTTTTGTCCCTCTGGTTGGAACACCGGCCATGGCTCATTTACTTTTAACCCTGATGTATTTAGCGACCCCAGCCGCATGATCAACCGGTTGCATCAGGAAAACTTCCGCGTGGTGCTGCACGTGGTGAATGCGCCTGAAAATCTACACGGCCGCGTCAGCGATACCGGCGCCGCAGCCGCCGATGCGGGAGATGCCGCTGCATACTGGCAAAAACACTTGCCGGTAGCCCGCCAGGGAGTTGACGGCTGGTGGCCCGATGAGGGCGATGCCTTAAATCCCGTCGCCTGCCTGTTGCGTAATCGGATGTATTGGGAAGGAGCGCAGCAGGAGCATCCCAACCTTCGGCCTTATACGCTGAATCGCAACGGCTATGCCGGAATGCAGCGCTACGGATGGTTGTGGTCCGGCGATATCCGCTCAACCTGGCAGACTCTGGCCGCGCAAATTCCCGTAGGCCTTAACACCAGTTTGAGCGGTATGCCTTTTTGGGGGACGGATACCGGCGGGTTTGTAACTACGGCGGAACTTACCGGGGAGCTCTTTGTGCGTTGGTTCCAATTCAGTACCTTCTGCCCGTTGTTTCGCTCTCACGGCCGCACCTGGAAGCTTCGCCTGCCGTGGGGATGGAATACCGGCGAGTATGGCCCAAAGGAAATCAGTGTTTACGGAGGCACTGCCTCACTACCCAGTCTTCAGGAGTTGCATAACGCCGCCGTTGAGCCCATATGCCGCAAATATCTTGACCTTCGATACCGCCTGCTACCCTATACCTACAGTGCGGTACATGAGGCGCATGAAACCGGACTGCCCCTGATGCGGCCGCTGTGCCTTTCTCAGCCGCAGGACCCAGACGCGATCAGCCGCGGGGATGAGTATCTGTGGGGAAGAGACCTTCTGGTGGCGCCTGTCACCGAAAAGGGGGCATCTATTCGCCGCTTGTACTTGCCGCGCGGCACCTGGTATGACTTTTGGACGCTGAAGATCGATACAGGTGGAAAGGAGATAGATAAGGCGGTGGACCTGGAAACATTGCCTCTTTTCGTCCAGGCTGGAGCCATCATTCCATTGGGGCCCACCAAACAGTACGCCACACAGACCGTCAAGGCGCCGATAACCCTTCGCATCTATTCCGGCCGGGATGGGGAGTTCATCTATTATGACGACGATGGGGTCAGCTTCAATTACCGGTGCGGCGACTTTGTAAAGATCCGCATCCTTTGGAACGAACAGCGGCGGGAACTTTCTCTGGCGCCCTTGCATACCAGGCCGCCCAATTCCTTACACTCTATCGCCTTCGTTGCCCATCTAATTCCCGGAACTCAGCACATCCAAATTCGCTATGAAGGAAAACCGTTAACCGTACGCTTTTAGGACCGGCCTAATACTCCGTATCAACAATCAAGACTCTGAAGGCAAACCCAAAAGCTGGCGAGGGACACTTCATGGATGTCGGTCAGGGCTATCCCGTTCGCGCAAAACAGGCGGTCAAGCAGAGTCAAACTGCGAATTCCTGCGCTTCTCCTGAAGCCATCGTCTTCCTCGGCGCCACCACCAGATCCCCCGCCAGGGCGGATCTCGTATCTGCTGGCAGACACATATCTTCCCGGAATTGAACGCGACCACCTTCAACCGCCGTCAAAAAAAGGCCCCACCTTGCAAAATCGTCGCTCGGGGGCTTGAGGGGATTATTTCGAGATCACAGCTTTTGACTTGACTCACTTCGCCAATGGACCTATACCGTAGGGAAGCTCTTACGGACATAGCGTGGAATTTAGCACCCTGACTGCCACGCCGATATCAGGACTCAATGGGATCAAGAACTAACCGGAAGCACTTTTCCTGGAGCGAACCCAGCGTACCGGGAAGTTGGACGGCCCAAGAGGAGAGTTGTTATGGCGGCATCACCAGTTTCCTTCAATCCCGAATCTCGGGAGGTCCGATTGGGGTTGGTTTTGTATGGCGGCGTGTCACTGGCCATCTATATGAACGGCATTGCGAATGAATTTTTTAACGCCGTGCGCGGACGCGGCCTCTACAAGCTGATCAAGGCCCTTACTAACTCCGACGTGGTTGTGGACATTATCAGCGGGACTTCCGCAGGAGGCATCAATGGCATCTTCCTGGCCTATGCGCTTTGCAACGAGAAGGAATTTGGAGATTTTGCGCAGCTCTGGCGCGAGCATGCGGATATCAGCCGCCTGCTGCGCAACCCGGACCGCGACCCTTCGGGTTACGAGTCATTGTTGGATAGCGAAGGCTACTACCAGAGCCGGTTGCAGGAGGCCTTTGCGGCTGTTCGCGATGTTCCCGAGGCGGTGAGGAAGAAGGAGTGGGCGTCGGGTGACACGGATGGGCGCGTTAAGGAACTGGACCTTTTTATTACCGGCACCAACGTGGACGGCAACATCTATACCCGCATTGACGACGCCGGCCATGCAGTTACCGTGAATGACTACGGCTCGGTCTTCATTCTAAAGCACCGCCAGGGGCGCAAGGAACCCTTCAGCCCCGCCGGTTCGCCCGAGGTGACGCACCAGGCACTGGCCAAGCTGGGGCGCATTACCTCATCATTCCCCGCCGCCTTTGCGCCCGTTCACATACCCGGCGGGCCCGAAGACAGGAACACCGTGGATGGAAGACTGCGCGAGTGGGGCAACTGCCCGCGCGAGGCCAATTTTCTGGATGGCGGCATATTGCATAACAAGCCTTTCAGCACCACGATCAAGGAAATTTTCTATCGTATGGCCAATCGGGAGGTGGAGCGCTTTCTGCTCTATGTTGAGCCTGACCCGGAGCGTTTTGACGCGCAGCGCGCCCAGGAGATGGCCGGTCAGGCGTGGAAACCGAACTTCCTGACCGCCATCAGCAGTTCGCTGGTTTCTCTGCCGGGCTACCAGAGTATTTCAGCCGACCTTCAGACGCTGACGGAACACAACACCCGGGTGCGGCAGTACAGCCTGCTGACCGCAAAAGTGCAAAGCGATATCAACCAAAACCCGCAGCAGGCATGGAAGCATTACCTGGAAGGTCCGGCTAAGAATCTGCATGCACGCTGCAGGCTGATGACCATCGGCCAGCGCGCGATCCAGGGCGTATTGAAGGAGCCGATACAAGGCGCCGAGGTACGGCTGACTCCTGAAGAATCGGGCGCCGCCCAGAAGCTGATTGTGGAGTTTTTCGCGCTGCTGGAAGCCCATTCGCAGGATGAAATACTGCGTAACTTTGACGTGGACTTCCGCATCCGCAGACTTTTCAGGGTGGTGTATCTGATCCGCCAGATGGCCTACCTTACAAAGCCCTGCCCCATCAGCCCCCAGGATATGGAACGCTACCGCAAGCTGCGCATGGTGGTAAACCGCCAGATTGAGCTGCTGCAGATCGTCCAATCCTCCATGTACGACATGGTGGACCGGGCGCGCGTGCAATGGCTCACACAGGATGCGGATGGCAAACTAACCAACGTCGCAGCCAGGTCCGTTTGGACCAGCGTTGAACGCCTGCTGCAGGAATTACTGGGCCTGGACCAAGCCACGGGAACGCCTTTGCCATCGGGCTATAAGGCCGCCTGGTCGGCGGCAGACAGCGCGAATATGAGCGCAGACATAATCCAGGCCACATGGCTTACGCAGGCCACCTTAAGCCAGTTTCTTGACCCGCTGCGCAAGAAAATAAAACAAGCGGAGGACGCTCTACCGCAACCCGCGAAGGAGGCAGCGCCTTTCGCCAGTCTGCTGGAGGAAACTGACCGGTGCGAAGAAAGGATTCTGGATGTATTCGCGCCCGCCAAGGATGACGCAGTGCGCCGGGCATATGAAGATTTTGAATTGCTGGATGCGATGTTGTATCCCATGGAACTTGCCGGTGGCCTGGATTGCAAGGATATCATCAGGACGGTGCGCGTTAGCCCCCTGGACGCTCAGCGGGGATTCAGCCGCCGGAACATGAAGGACAAAGTTACCGGAACCGGCTTCCACCACTTTGGAGCCTTCTTCAAACAGTCCTGGCGCTCGAACGACATACTGTGGGGGCGGCTGGATGGCATTTGCCAGCTTGCCGAATGCCTGTTGAGGCGCGATCGCCTGGATTCGATGCTCAAGAGCAGCGACGGTCTCTGGACTCTGCAGCAAACCTTTGGACTGCGGGACGCGGCGGACAATTGGGTGGGAAAGATTCCGGTTCAGCACCACCTGCATCCCGCGCAGCTTTTTCCCAACTGCAGTCCGCAAAGCCAGAGAGCGCTCCAATCCTGGCTTGAGAGTTTGCTTTCCAACGATGCGGCCCTTCGTCTTGCGGCTTTGGAAAGCCTTCCGGACCGGCTGGACGATGAGCCGGCACAAGCAACCCACGACGATCCGCTGGAGCTATTGATCGAGATGGCCCAGTATGAAGTGATCAATCAGGACTTTCAGACCGTGGCCGAGGATGCGGCCGCCGAACAGCTTGAGTGGAATTACTACAAAGCGCCTCCCGATCTTGCCCGGAAAATGGAGGAGAAGCAAAAAGCTCCTGTTCACTTTGATCCGGCGCAGGGCGCTTTTATGGCGGGAGCCGGCTTTCTTAACCCGTCGCTCATGCCCCTGGCTTCGGCCGCCGCCGCCACGGTTGGCATTAACCTGATTAAAGGCAGCCAGCCGGCCGATGGCGCAACGCCGGCGGCGACGCCCCTGGGGAAATATTTTTCGAATTTCAAAGTGGGTACGACTGACCTTGCCGAGAGCCTGCCCCAGGTGGTACTGCTGGATATTATGGCAACAGCCGCCATGGTGCTGCGCAACTGCGTGCTGACGGCCATGGGCCAGGCCGGCAGAAAAGTCCAAAGCCGCCATGCCTACCGATATTTCCTGGACTGGCCGCTGAGGATTTTTCATTCCTATCTCCATTGGTGGCGCCGCACTCCGGCCGATGAACGTTACTGGCGGATAACCCTCTGGTGCGTCGCGGCGGCGTTGTTGCTGGTGGGCATAGTCGCACGCAATTCCATCATTTTTCAGCCGGGTGGCTTTTCCATGGTCTGGTTTGGCGTGCTGATCGTCGTGCCGGTGGTGGTGATTACCCTTCTTTATGTGCTGCGAAAGCAATCCGGAAAAACCATACTTCTGATTCTGGCGTGCGCCGCCATCCTTTCAGCCGTCGCCTTGGCCACCATCGCCCGACTGCTGGGCAGAATGGGCACGCCCCCCGGCATGCAATGGCTACCCACCGCGGAAGCCGTTCTTACCCTGCTGCTGGCGCTCGCCGGGGCTTTTCTGGCTGGTTACCTTTGGGCAAGAAGTCGGCGCAAATTCGATGCCCTGCATTCCGGAGCAGAGCGGCGTACGCAACCCTAGCAGGCCATTCGAAGCAGCCTTCAGCGCTTTATCAGAATGCGCAGGGTCAGAATCTGGTGCGGAGCCAGGTTGACGTCAACCGCATTGGAATTGACGGCGAGCTCGCTGATCTGATCTTCCGCGGCGGTGTCCACAAACGCGCGCTGCACTGAGAAGAGCGGAAAAACCAGCCTGACGTTCGCGCTGTGGCCGGCCGTTTCCAGCAGGCGCAGAACTGTTCCGTTGCCATCTTCGGCAAGCTTCCAATCTACCACCAGAACGTTGCCTGATTCAGCCTCCGAGGCCGCACCGCGCTCCCGCACCTGCAGAAAGCTTGCCGGCGCCGCGGACAAGGGCCGGGGCGGGTTTCCAAATTTGTCGTTACCGCTCAGAAAGGCGTGTTCGAGCGGCGTCATCGCTTCATTCCCCAATCGTGTAAGCTGCTCCGCGGAAAGCTGGGCGCCGCTGGTGAGTGAGTAACGAAATGTAAAATCGCCGCTCTGCACGCGGCGGAAATTCGTGTGCCAATAATTGTTGAGCACGTAGCTGAAGACCGTGGCGCTCGGAGGATCAAATTTGCGCGGCCACACTCCGCGGTTGATGTCGCCCAGCGAGACCAGCGGCGCATCAAGGGGCACCAGGCCCACCGCCACCTGCCCGTTCGCCACCCGCACCCAATGCTGCACGGTGAACCACTCCAGGCTGCCGCCCTGCAAAATATCACGCCCTGGATCAACCCATCCGTTCTGAATCTCGTAGCTGAACCGCGGCTGATCTATCGCAAACGGAAAAGCAAAGTCGACGGCTTCTTTGCTGCTGACGGGCTGCTTGTGGAAGTGATTGATAAAGTCGATCCGCTTTTCGCCGTCATATAGCATGACCTCGCTGGTAATGATGGGCGCGTGCGGCCCGCTGGTTTGATAAGTAAATACCTGCCCGTAGGGCGTGCGGCGAAGGCTGAGCGCCCGCCCGCCGCTTGAAGCCATGGGGTGCAGCGTTGCAAACGGCAGCCGCTCGCCGTAGTGGACAAGCTGCGTGCGATCTTCGCCCCCCGCAACGTATACGTATTGGTTAAGCCGGTAGAGTCCGGCCTGCGTGGCCAGCTCGCGGCCCAGTTGTTTGTCAAACACGCTGCGAATGGCGCCGGCTTCAGGGTCAAACACCACCCGGTAGAACTGGTTCTCCACAAGGTTGGGCGGCGGCGCTTCCGGCGCGCTGCCGCTTCCGTTTTGCTGCTCCGGTTTGGCGGCTGCCGCTCCGATTACCTGATAGCACTTGTAGCCCAGCGAGGGGACGTTCGAAGCCATAAAGCGAATGTGATTGTAACCGCTGCCGCGCCGCAGCACTTCATAAGGAACCACCTGCATGGCGGGATATTCACGTAAGACCGCCCCGGCGTCCAGATCCACGTCCACTAGCCCGCTGCGTGTCCAATTAAGCGAATTGAACACCACCAGGGCCTGAGCAGGCACGTGAATCTGATCGGCCAACTGGCTGAAGGCCTGGTCCAGCACCCCGTGGAGCGCGTTGCGCCCGTCGTTAACGCGCGCATCCTTCACCTGGAACTGGCGAACCGTTTCGTCGCTGCGAGGGCGCGAATAGCCACCCCAGGATGTAAAAGTGTGCTCGGAATAGAGCACAATATCCTGCCAAAGGCTGGTTAGCAGGGCACGCGGCCCGGCGAGAGTGGGGTTCAGGCTGACCGCCAGGGTCGCGAGCTTTTCCGCGGAAAGCGCGCGCTGCTGATTGGCGCGGTTCATGGCTCCGTACCAGGCGTCCGTGCCGAAGCCGTCTTCCCAATATGGGCCTCCGTCGCCCGCTACCGTTTCAAGCTGGCTGCCAAAACGCTTTTCAATCGAATGAAAGTAGTCCGGAAAAGTCGCCAGCACAAGGTGCGGATAGATGTACTTCTTATTCCAGGCGGCGATAAATTGCGGTTCGCCCGGAATCAGGTCCGTGTTTTCAATCTGGCTGCCGTACATCAGCACTGTGTCGGGCTTGTAGGAAGGCGACTCATACTGCTGAAGAAAGGTGGGCAGCGACTGGCGGCATGCCGCCTCCGTAGCAGGAACGCCGCACACAAACGAGAGCTGAAAATACTGGCGCGAATAGGACATGAGAATTTTGCTGCCGTCGGGACCCTGCCACCAGAATGGCGAGCGTTCATTCCAGCGGCCGTAGAGCAGAATGGGAGCGCGATCGTTGTTGCTGGCGGCGGCCAGGTATTTTACGCCCAGCGCACGCAGCACCGAGGGATAAGACCCGGTGTAGCTGGGCACGTCCGTGATATTGGCGTATTCAAACGGGAAGCCCAGGGTGTGATGCAGTTGTTGCGAATAGCTGGTGGAGCGGATCAGCTCCTCCAGCGTGGGGTATCCCGTCATCAGATTGGCGAATTGTACAGGCACACCGATCTTGCCCTGCCTTACATCGGCAATAAAACGCTCGCGGGCGGCGGCATTGCGCGTGGCCAGGTAATGCTGCACAATCCAGGAACCATCAAGACTGAAGCGCATTTCAGGATGCTCCCCAATTTCTTTGATCAACTGATCGATATTGCGGTCATGAATTTCCGCCACTTTGGCCTGGTAGTCAGTAAACCCGACATCCAGATGGGCGTGGGGAACAACGTCGATAGTCCACTGGCGCATGGGCTGCATTGTAAGCTGTATGCGATATACCCGGCCGTTCGCAGACAGAGTGACCCTGGCCTCTGCGCCCGCTGTATACTGCGGCAAGGGCAGCATAAATCGCTGTTCGCCAAAATCCACGCTACTGTCAAGCGGCTGCTGCAATTGTTGGCCGCCCGCCAGAACCGCCAGTTTTCCGTTGCCCAGACGCCCCGCTGAAGTTACCGTGAAGCGCGTCAGCTCGGAAGTATGGCCCTCGTGACTCACAAAGAAGACGCTGGGAGCGGCGCTTACCACGGGCGGGCGCGTCGGTTTGGCGGCGATATCATTTTCCAATTGCAAGGCATCGTAGGCCAGCCAGGAATCGCCGCTGCCGTATTCGGCGTTATCCATCGCCGTGAGCGTCAGGTGATTTTCGCCGGGCCGGAAAGCCTCTGCGGCAATCGGCAGTTCAATACGGCCGGTTCCGTAAATGGGCGAGTCGTAACCCGGGTTGCCTGCGTCGTAGCTTACCTTCCGTTCAAAGTATGCATAACCGGTCTTCCCGTTTAGCTCCACCTTCATGAATGGCACGCGCGAGTGGGTAAGCACCGCGGCCACAACCAGCGTGTACCCTCCACGAGGCTTGCCGGGCAGATTGAACACGATGGAAATCGGGTGCGGGCGCGCACCCGCACTGGAGTTTTTGGAACCCGGCTGGGAAGCAGGCCAGTCCGTGGCCGCGTCACTGGTTCCGATCGTGAAAACCGGAGTGGCGGTCAACCTGGAAAAATCAAATCGGCCGGTAAACTCGTGGGAGGAATTGTCAAAAGTTCCGATTTGCCATACTGTCGTTTCAGCCGCACCTGCAGCGGCTGCAAGCAGTGCGGTCGCCAGCGCGGCAAGCAACAATCGGGTTGTGCAGTCAGTGTTTTTCATGGCGGGCTCCACGCGAATTTCTTAAGGTAAATTCGAGCACGAACATCAATGTTGCGGAAGTGGCGACAACTACTCTGCCCTTTCAAACAACAAGACTGGGCGCGGTGGATTTAAAACAACAGATACAGGTTAATGCCGTTGAGTTACTCGCTAAAGTCGATCGCCGCGGGCTGCGTGCGAAATCCGCGCGTGGTCGCAGCCAGATATACAATCCCGATCAAGAACCAGATGCCGCCAACCGTTTTGGCCAGAATATTCAGGTTTGCCCAAATCATGGCGCAGAACAGAAAACCTGCAAGCGGCAAGACCGCGTCGGCCAGGATGCGGCGCCGGTAACCGTGCCTTCGCACAAATGTAAACTGCCAGAATGTGGCCAGGTTCACACCCATGAAGGCCAAAAAAGCTCCAAAATTCAAAAGTTCCGCGGCATGCTCAAAAGCGTTGCCCACGTAGTTCAAGGCAATGGCGCCCGCGAAAGCAATCAGGCCGATCAGCAGGATGTTGTAAGTGGGAGTTCTACTGGTTGGACTCAAGTGGCCAAAAAGTGGTTTGGGGAGTACATTATCGCGACCCATGCCGAACAAGAGGCGCGCCGCGCCCAATCCACCCGTCAGCGCGCTGCCCAAAGACGCCAGTAATAGAATGGCCCCCATGCCTTGGAAGAGTATCGGTCCGCCGGCGCGACGGCAAACATCCATGAAGGCTGTTTCCAGGTTTGGGAAGGTATGCCAGTTGGGCCATACGCGCTGCCCCAGATAGGCTTCCAATGCGCTCAAAACTCCCGTAAACAGGCACACCAGCACCGTGGCCAGAAGCACATTGCGTTTTGGGTTTTCAACTTCCTCCGAAAGCGTGGTCACTCCGTCAAAGCCGATATAAGTGAGCGCGGCGAATGAAGTGGCCGCCCAGATCTGGCGGGATTTGAATGTGACCGGGTCGTAAAAGGGCTTGATGGAAACCAGTCCGGACCAGCCGCCCGCCCGGTAAAGGTATCGAATGGCCAGCACCACGAATGCCGCAATTACGACTCCCATGAAGGCAAGCAGGGTTTTGTTGGCACGCGCCGAAGACTTGATTCCACGCAAATTCATCAGGGTTATAAAGCCAATTACCACCAGGGCCGTGACCGCGTAAGGAATCCTGGGCAGATAGCGGGCGTGAATTGCCGTCGCCATCCAAATGGTGGAAATAAGCGGCTGCAGCAGGTAATCCAGTAACATTGCCCACCCGGCCAGAAAACCAAGATGCGGGTTCAACCCTTTTCCCACATACGTATAAGCTGAGCCCGCCGCGGGGTAAACTGCCGCCATGCGTCCGTAACTGAACGCAGTAATCATCATGGCGAACATGGCGATCAGGATGGTGGTCACAAAGTGACCGTTCGAGAGCTTTTGCGCCACGCCGAACAGCGGCACCGGAGCGATCGGCTGGATCAGCACCACGCCATAGAAAATCAAATCCCAAAGCGTGAGCACTCGTCGCAATTGTGGCTCTGTGGCCACGCCAGACTTGGCGCCAACGGAGGGTTGCTTCATATTAATTCATGGAACACGATTGCGGCCGGGGTTTCTATTTTGTTACCAGGACAGATTCCGGCAAATCCCGCCAGGCCACTGGTCAGACCTTTTCCGTGCAACTCACGCTAACTTCGGATCGCCGGCTAGATCACAGTCGCGCAATCCAGCTTATTGAAACGTAACAATAGCAAAGTGGGTGAAGCAGGGCAAGCGAAGCTGTGAAACCATTTTCCCCAGAGTGGGAGCACAATTAATGAATGTGCTTCCGATGATATGCAGAAGCCAGGGAGTGCTTTGCGCTTTGTCTTGAGACAAGCCGTGGATTTGGACCCTCAGCCACGTGTAGCCTGGCGGGCCTCAGTGACAGTTTCGGGGCAGGAAGGTATGCTTTTCATTTCAGGATTGACTGTAGACGGAAACTGTCGCCAGACTGGAGGGGCGGTGCGCAGTCCGGAGGCGTGCAGTTTCTCCGCCTCCCGGCACTGGTTGGCCCACGCATCTGTAGTCGTGGGGCATGTTCACCGCATACCGTCGCAAAAAGTTCCATGCAAGGCCGGGGCTGCATTGCCAGCTCCAGGCAGAATCCTTGAGGAGGCAAAGTAGTCCCGGACTCCGGGTTTGCCCATGAACGAGGCTATTATGAAATCCGATGCTACAACCTTTCTCACAGGGAGAGCGCGTGTCCGCATTTTCTCTACCAAGGCAGAAGCGGGCGCCGCGGCCGCGGCCGAGGCCGAAGAAGTCATAAAGCACGCGCTAACCCGCCGCAAGACCGCTCGCATCATCGTCGCCACCGGCAATTCGCAATTGGATACTGTGAACGCGCTCAGCCAGTCGCAAGGCATCGCGTGGGACAAAGTCGAGGTCTTCCACATGGACGAGTATATCGGCCTCGGGCAAGACCATCCCGCCAGTTTCCGGCGGTGGGTTAAACAGCGGCTGGTCGATGTTGTGCGCCCGGGACAGGTTCACTATCTTGACGGCAACGCGGCTGATCCCGACACGGAGTGCCGCCGTTACGCTCAGTTGCTCACCGCTGCGCCAGTCGACCTGTGCCTGCTGGGGATTGGTGAAAATGGCCACTTGGCATTCAACGATCCGCACGTGGCAGACTTTAATGATCCTCTCATCGTCAAGCAGGTAACGCTTGATGTGGCATGCCGCCAACAGCAGGTGGGAGAAGGCCATTTCGCCAGTTTGGATCTGGTTCCACAACAGGCGCTGACGCTGACGATACCGGCTTTGATGCGCTCGGAGCACCTGATATGCTCGGTGCCCGAACGACGCAAGGCGGAGGCGGTAAGAAATGCGCTGAGCGGGCCGCTAACGCCCCACTGCCCTGCTTCACTGCTCCGCACGCATCCCCGGGCCACCATCTACCTGGATGCCGATTCGGCCTCGATGCTTGACGTCGCTAAACAGACAGCCTGAGCAAGCCCGTTTCGAGCCAGGATCAATGGATGCCCGGCGGTCACAGCATGAATCCCCATCCCGGTCCAGGTCTGGCTGGAACGTGCAATCAAAACGTGTGGTAATGTTCGAACCTCGCCGCGCTTGATTCCTGTCAAGGCATCGGGCGCGTGGACAGCGCTGTGCAACAGAAATTGGCTTCCTTATGGTGCGGACGATTCCTAAATTGCGGTGGTGGATCGCAGGTCTGCTGTTCCTTTCCACCGTGATCGACTATCTGAGCCGCCAAACCCTTTCCGTTACCGCCCCAACGCTCATCGGCCAATTCCACCTTTCCAACTCCACCTATGCCCGCATTACGGCGGCGTTTCTGGCTGGGTATACCATCATGCCTTTGTTCGGCGGCCTGCTCGATTCGTTGGGAACCAAGCGCGGGTTAAACCTCTCCGTTTTCTGGTGGTCCATCATCAGCATGCTGCACGCGTTGGCTCAGGGCGCGATAAGCTTGCTTTCGCTTCGCTTCCTCCTTGGACTGGCGGAGGGTCTGAACTGGCCGGGCGCCACCAAGGCGGTCTCCGAATGGTTCCCGCCCAATGAACGCAGCCTGGCTGTGGGCTTTTTTGACAGCGGGTCAAGTGTTGGATCCGTCCTCGCCGTACCGCTGGTGGCTTTGATAACCTTGCACTACGGGTGGCGCACCGCCTTCGTCTTTACTGGGGCTCTGGGTCTGTTGTGGGTTGTTGTCTGGCAGTGGTTCTATCATCCCTGGCAATCGCATCCATTCTTAAGCGAGGCGGAGCGCCAGGTGATTGCGGCAGGCCAATCAGACGCGAGGGCCCCCACCGGCACACGCCCCCCCATTTTGCCCTTGTTACGATTGAAACAGGTGTGGGCCATCATGATCGGCCGAGCCTGCACGGACTCGGTGTGGTGGTTCTATGTCTTTTGGCTGCCCCAGTATCTCGTCCGGTCGCGGGGTTTTGACCTGCGCACGCTCGCTACGCTTGGCTGGATACCGTTTCTGTTTGCGGACCTTGGCAATTTTTGGGGCGGGGGCACTTCCATGTGGCTTGCCCGGCGCGGGTGGTCGCTCACCCGTGCCCGCAAAGCCGTTCTGATCGCCGCCGGCGCCATCATGACCATCGCCGCACCTGCCGTCTTCATGCCTGGAACAACGAGTACTCTTGTCACCATCAGCATGTGGACCTTTTTTTACGCAGCTTTTTCAACCGTCCTGCTGGCGCTCCCTTCGGACCTATTCGAAACGGACGAGGTGGGCGCCGCCGCGGGCTTGTGCCAGGCGGGATCGGGAGCCGGAGCGATTCTGTTCCAGTTGCTTACCGGGATCCTGCTGGACCGTTATCACAGCTTTGTACCGGTATTCCTCACGGCGGCGTGCCTGCCTTTAATCGCCACGCTGAGCGTGATGCGGCTGATCCCACAAGTTGTCATCCTGTCGCGCCAGACGTCTTAGCGCCTTCGGTGAGAGGTTGGGAAGAGCAGGCACAAAGCCACAGGGCCGTTAAACGGCCGCAGGTCGTAATCTTACCGCTGGGTGCACCGTGACGCCGCCATCAAGCTACTCGTGTCGCAGCGCCATCATGGGATCGACCTTTGTTGCCCGCCGGGCAGGAATGAAGCAGGCCAGCAGTGCCACGCTTGTCAGCAGCACCGGCACAACCACAAACGTCAATGGGTCAGTGGGTTTTACGCCATACAGGAGGCTGGCTAAAAAGCGTGTAAGGATTAACGCCCCGGCAATTCCTATGCCCACACCCGCCAGCACCATAACCATCCCTTGACCCACTACAAGCCGGAGAACGTCGCTTTTCTGCGCACCGAGCGCCATGCGGATGCCAAACTCATGGGTGCGCTGCGACACCGCATACGCTATCACTCCATACAGGCCGACGGAGGCGAGCAATAAGGCAGCGGCTGCAAACGCCACCAAGAGAAGCGTGGTGAAGCGTCGCGACGAAATGGAATTCGCCAAAATTGCGTCCATAGTGCGCACGCCGGTCAGCGGAACGCCAGGGTCAAGCGCCCGCAGCTGGGCGCGGATGGCCGCAGTGAGGCTGGCTGGATCACCCGCCGCGCGCGCGGCCAGGTGAAGGGAGGAAGCGATGGCCTCCACTGCCGAGTCATTCAACTGCGCGAGCGGTTGGTAGGTGTGCGGATCGGCAGGCAGGTCCAACGGGCCCTGTTTTACGTCGCCCACTACGCCGACCACCGTCAGCCAGGGCGAGTGCGACTCCGGCGGTCCCCACTTGATTCGTTTACCGATTGGGTCCTCGCCCGGCCAGTAGCGCTTTGCCAGGCCTTCGCTAACGATAACCACCCGCAAAGACCCGGCGCTGTCTTCGTGGGTGAAATAGCGGCCGCGAATCAAGGAGACCCCGAGCGTCTGAAGGTAACTGCCGGCAATAGCCGAGTGATCGCCCATCGGCGAGCGTCCAGAGGGTTGCCTGGGGTGCTCTTCGACGGTGAACAAGTGGTTCCAATTGGCTTCGAGCGGCAAATCGGTTGAGGCCCCGGTGGCACGAACGCCGGGTAGCAAGGCGACCCGCTGCAGGAACAGATTGTAGAACGAGCGCACAGAGGACGCCTGGCTGTATGCGGACCGGTCCAGCGTGACGGTCGCAGTTAATAAGTGTTGCGGTGCGAAGCCTGGGTCGGTCTCGCGTACCCGTACGAAGCTCCGGACCAACAATCCGGCGCTGGCCAGCAGCACAAGGGACAGCGCGATCTCCGCGATAACCAGCACCGAGCGCATGCGGTGATGTGCGGCGCCACCCGATGTGCGGCCACCCTCCTTCAAGGGTCCGTTCAGATCGATGCGGGAAGGTCCAAACGCAGGCAGAAGGCCGAAAACGAGACCAGTGCCCAGCGAGATGAGGATGGAGAATAACAGCACGTGTCCATTCAGGTTGATGGGCTGCGTCCGTAGCAGTGTGATCGGGGCAAGGGAAACCAGCAAGCTAAGACCCCAGCGAGCCATGAGTAACCCTAAGACCCCAGCCAGAATCCCAAGCAGAACGCTTTCGACCAGCAGGCCGCGGAATACGCGAAATCGACCCGCTCCCAGCGCCGCACGGATGGCCATTTCTTTCTGGCGTTTCGCCGCGCGCACAAACATAAGGCCGGCGACGTTGGTGCAGGAAATCAGCAGCACCAGCGTCACCCCACCCATCAGAATCAGGAGCAACGGGCGCGCCGGTTGGACGATCACGGCTTGGAGAGGGCTTGCCTCGGCTTCAAGCGTAAATCCCGAAAGACCCTTATAGACCTTTGCTTGAATGCCGTGAGCCGTTGCTGATATGTCCGCATTCGCTTCGGCAAGCGTGACGCCGGGCTTGAGCCGCGCGACGACGGAGTAATTGAAGTTGTCGCCGAAGTCCTTGAGCTCTTCCGGCGAGAAGCCCATGGGCACCCAAAGCTCGGCTGGCTCGGAACCGTTCACACCGGGAAAGGGGAACTCGAAGCCCGCTGGCATCACGCCCACCACCAGATAGCTCTTGCGGTCAATAGAGACTCCCTTGCCGAGGATCGTCCTATCCGCCCCGAACCGCCGTTGCCACAGGCCGTAACTGAGCAGCACCACATAGCGGTTCGGCTGGTCCTCATCTTCCGCGAACAAACGACCGAACAGCGGACGAACTCCGAGCAACGGGAACAGACTGGCCGTAATGCGCGCCCCCATGAGCCGTTCAGGTGTGCCGCCGGTGAGGTCAAGTTGCCCGTTCTGGAACGCTCCAAGGCCTGATATGACGCGGCTCTCCCGCCTGAAAGTGACAACGTCGGGCGCAGGCAGAGCAACAGGCTCCGGGAGCACCTTGGGAATTCTCTCCCGAATCAGCACCAGCCGTTGCGGATCTCGGTAAGGCAGTGGTCGAAGCAGGATTGAATCCACTGCGCTGAAGATGGTTGTGCTGGCGCCAATGCCAAGCGCCAGCGTGGCGACGGCCACGGTCGTGAAGCCCGGATTGCGGCGCAACTGGCGCAAGGCATAGCGCAGGTCCTGAAGCAGGGCCTCAAACCACTGCAAGACCCACACATCCCGGCACTCTTCACGCAGCAGGAGCGTGTTGCCAAACTGGCGCTGCGCCTCGTAGCGCGCTTCCTCCGGCGGCATCCCCCTCGCCACCAGTTCAGCAACCTTTTCCTCCAGATGTTCACGCATCTCCTGGGATAGATCGCCGTGCAAACGGCCGCGTGAAAATAGTTGTTTAATCCAATTCATAGCTCACCCGGAGCAAGGACGCGCGTAATTCCTTCGAGCATGCGGTTAAAACGCAGCACCTCGCGGCCAAGATGCCTGACCCCTGCCGGCGTCAGCTTGTAGGTGCGCACGCGGCGGCTGGTTGAGGAAACGCGCCACTCTGATTTGACCAGTCCGTGCTTAAGGAGACGTTGCAGGGCCGGATAGAGCGAACCTTCCTCGATCTGGAGCAAATCCTCGGACGTGCGCTTGATGTGCTGAGCCAGGGCGTAGCCGTGCAGGGGTTGGCGCTGAAGCGTACGCAGAATCATCATTTCCAGCGCGCCCGGGAAAAGATCCCGCTGACCGGGGTTTTTCATGCGGTCCGGTTCCTCACCTTTCTGCTCTATCCCTAGCCTAAAACAGTATCTACCGCCTGTCAACAACCAGGAATCCTTTTGCCACCCCGCCGGTTTTGGCGCCAGCCAACGGCCGGCCGCGAAGTCTGCTGACCGAGGATGCCAGGGCAAACCTGGCGGATGACAACCGAGATCGCCGGACAGGAAAAGGATGGAGTCAGGTTAATTCATGGCGCCCAGGGCCTGGACACTAAACTCAGCGTATCTCCCGGTCGGAGCCTGATTCCGCACGGTCCATGGGGTAGTGCAAGTTCACGTTTTGCGGCGTGATCAACTGGAATTGGGCGTAAACGGCCGGTGGGACGTGCCGTCTTTGCAGCAGATTGCCGGCAAGACGCACCAAATCCTCTCCGTAACGTTCGGGGAAAAAACCCACGGAACCTATAAGACGCGTACCCGGCCTGCGTAGCTCCGCCCTTGCTTCGGGTATCGCCCCAAACCCTATCGCGGCGCAGGACTGTGAAAGTCCGGTTTCCTCGAACGCTCGCAGCGCACCGAGTACCGCAGGATCGTTGACCCCGACGATGAGTGTCTTCATGGGACGGACGCGGCGGAGATGCTTCCGTAACAACTCGAACGAGCGCATAAATTCGCCGCGCGTATCCAGACGACGGATGTTCGACAGGCCGGGCAGGGCCTCGCGCAAGGAATTCTCCGCGCCTGAAAGCCGAAGTTGCACCAGAGGGCCGGCAATCTCCAAGCCAAGAAGAAGCAATTGGTCGACTTGACCCTTCCACTCCTCCCTTGCCCGGCGGCCAAGAGCCTGCCCCGCCACCACGCCCACACGGTAGTTATCCACACCATAAAAAGTAGCGCCCGGATGCGGAATATCGACAGCGATCAGCGGAATGCCGGCATTCTGGAAGAGGGCAGAAACCATGGGAGCAACGTTGGCGAAAGTCTGGAACTCCACAGCAACATCCACCCGCTCGGCGATCAACTGCTCGGCGGCGTGCAGAGCGGTTTTAGGACTGTAGTGGTTGTCAAGCATAACCAGATCGATCTGGTTGTCCGCCGCCGCCCGGCGCAGGCTTTCGGTTACGGCAGAGGAGAACGGCGAATCAAAGCTCTGGGCCGCGTAACCCAGCCGGAACCATTTTCTGCTCATGAGCCGGATATTCAGAGTGTAGTGCCGGGTGTCGGCCTTACGGAGAAAGCCTTCCTCCTCCAGGGTGTGCACCAGCCGGAAGGCTGCGGTCTTTTCCACTCGCGCCCGCTTGGATAATTCGGCGAGCGTAAGCCTTTCCTCGCTGTCAACAAACACCTTTAACAGCCCGCAGGCTCTGCTTACGGTAGCCAGCCGGTGCTGTCTTTTTGTGATCTTACCTGTTGAAGCCAACGTTTTCGCCATAGTCACCCCAGAAAGTTTATTGCGATTTACGCAATAATAATCGACGCGGGTAACCCTTGTCCGGGTCCCGTAGTTGCCCGCGGCAGCCTTTTGCCAGCACCGATTCTATCAGGTTAAGTCAAGCAAACACGCAGGTACTGCCTGAAGGCGGTATGTTGCGCAATCCGCAATTCCCGGTGGCAGATAAAATCCGGTTTGACGATCCTCCAAAATCCTGATATTTACCCAGTGCTTTGAACTTACGGCTTGGTAATGAGTAGGGATGGTTTTTGGCGGGCTTGCCTGGAATTCCGGCTCGCCGCCTGCTTCCGATGCCACAAGGAGATTCAATCAACCATGAAAATCACAGGCATCAAACTTTTTCGTATCCGCGCGGGCACCGAGGAGCAGAAGGGCGCCGAATTCGGCGAGTCCCAGTACTGGGGTGGCGGCTGGCAAACGAACGCGTTGATCGCAAACCCCATGTCGGTGTATCCCAGGTATGCGAAACTTCGCACGCAGTGGATGGGTCCTGGCCAGGACCCTTACGCCATTGAAATCCACACCGACGAGGGTGTAACCGGAGTGGCCGCCAACTATGGCGGAGGCGCGTATGCCGCCGCCGTGATCCAGAAGCATCTGTCCCGCTTCGTGATCGGCCAGGATCCTATCGACATTGAGCTGATCTGGGACCAGATGTATCGCTCCACCATGCCTTACGGGCTGGGTGGGGTCACCTCCATGGCGATCAGCGGTGTGGACCTGGCGCTTTGGGATTTGATAGGTAAAGCGCTTGGCCAGCCGGTGTACCGCCTGATTGGCGGCCAAACAAAAGAGAGCATCCCCTGCTACGTCACCACCTACCCCGACCTGGCCCGCCACTGGAAGGACCGCGGTTTTTTCGGAATCAAGATTGCGGCGCCGTGGGGCGCAGCCGACGGCCGCGCAGGCCTGAACAGCATGCAGCAATGCATTGAGCAGACTCGCGAAGCGGTAGGCGGCGAGATGGAGATCATGATCGATTGCTATATGTCGTGGGACGTCGAATTCTCCTCGCGGCTTGCTCAGCGAGTGCGCGAATGCGATGTGAAGTGGTTTGAAGATCCTCTGCCCAACGGCTGGGCGGAAGGGCTCAACTCGGAATTGCGATCGCGTATCAATCCCATTCTGGTTGCGATCGGCAACCTGGAGTTCGACTACAAAGCCTACTACTCGATCCTTTCACAAAGGGCCTGCGACATCATCCAGCCGGAGCTCCAATGGTGCGGAGGGCTCACCGCGGTGCGCCGCATTGCCGCCATGGCACGGCCTTATGACATTCCGGTGGTACCGCACGGGTCAGGCGTCTACAACTATCACTTTGTCATGTCCAATGTGAACTCGCCGTACGCCGAATACCTGACGGTGGGGGATGGCACGCAGGTGCGTCCGATTTTTGACGCTGTGGTGGGAGAACCGGTGCCGGAAAACGGCCGCGTGAAGCTGAGCCATAAACCGGGCTTTGGCGTGGAGCTGAATCCCGATTATCTGGAGCCCATCGCATAAGGCATGGCATGGCGCGCAGCAAGGAATGAACGTATGCAAAGTGACTATCAGCGCAAAGTTCGCTGCGGGGTGATTGGCGCCGGGTGGTGGGCTACGTACGCCCACATCCCCGCGCTGGTGCATCATCCCAACGCCGAGCTGGTCGCAATCCAGAAGCGCGATCTGGCCGAAGCCCGCCGTGTCGCAGCGGAATTCGAGGTGCCGCAGGCTTACGCTTCTGCCGAAGAACTGATTTCGCAAGCCCAATTGGATGCAGTGGTCGTGGCCAGCAGCCCGAACCTGCACTACGAACACGCGCGCGCGGCCCTTGGCCGCGGTTTGCACGTGCTGGTTGAAAAACCGATGACGCTCGGCGCGGCGCAGGCGGCCGAATTAGTCACCCTTGCGGAACGGATCGGTAAGCAGCTGATCATCAGTTGCCCCTGGCACTACACACGTCACGGCCGTGAAGCGCAGAAGTTAATTGCCACCGGCCACCTGGGCAAAGTTCGCATGGTCAGCGTCCTGATGACGAATCCTGTCGATCACCTGATCCGGGGCGAAAGCACCAATCCCACACACGGCGAGCCTTATTTGAAGCCGCGCCAAGGTACGTACAGCGATCCCGCCATCGCTGGCGGCGGACAAATCTACACGCAGGTCTCCCACGCTGCCGCATACCTCACCTTCCTGACCGGGGCCAGACCGGCGCAGGTTTTCGCGCGCTTCCATAGCGATGGCGCAAGCATGGATATTTATGACTCACTGAACCTGCAGATGGAAAACGGCAGCTTGGTTTCCATGGCGAGCACCGGAGCCACGCCGCTAAATCAGCGCGATTTTCAGGTGGCTGTTTACGGCAGTAAAGCGATCTTATTCCTGGAGCTTTGGCGTGGCTCCATGAAGCTGGTCGAAATGGATACAAGCCGCGAAACGGAATTTGCGCCTCTTTCGCCGGCGGAAGTTTACCCGGAGCGGGCGCCGGCCAACAACCTGGTCGATTGCGCGGCGGGAGCAGGCGCCAATCTATCGCCCGGAACGCTGGGGCTGGCCGCCATGGAGGTGATTGAGGCAGCCTGCACTTCGGCGCGCACGGCAGCCAATGTTATGATTCGCCTCGCGCTTCCAGGCTCAGCATGAAGGCTAAAGCGCTTCTATGCGGAATCACGTGGAACCACAGCCGCGCTGCGCCGCCCTTGCTTGCCACGGCTCAGCGCTTTGAGGAGCTGCACCCGGGCGTTGAAATCCGCTGGGATAAGCGCAGTCTGCACGACTTCGGGCACGCCAGCCTGACCAAGCTGGCGGCGCGCTACGACCTTTTGGTGATTGACCATCCCATGATGGGCAGGTGCGCCCGGTCGCGCTCCCTGCTTGACCTGGGACAGATACTGGAAAAGTCTTTCCTCACCGGGCTCGCTTCCGACACGGTTGGGGAATGCTACAAGAGTTACGAGTTCGAAGGAAAGCTGTTTGCCGTGCCCATTGACGCCGCCGCTCCCGCGGCATGCCATCGGCCGGATCTGTTGGAACGCGCCGGAGCGGGCATTCCGCAAACTTGGAGTGACTTGGTACGCCTGGCTCGGAAAGGCCAGGTGGTAATGCCCGGGTTTCCGGCGGATGTTTTTCTGAACTTCATGGGTTTGTGTGTTTCGCACGGAACGGTGGTCGCCGGGGATGCGGAGGAATTCGTTGATTCCCAAACGGGCGAGCGCTGCCTGGATGAACTGCGCGAGCTTGCCGCCTGCATGCCCGAGCAGATCTATGCCTGGAACCCGATCGCGATATACGAACATCTGGCGGCGGAGGACGATCACGCTTATTGCCCGTTCGCGTTCTCGTACAGCAACTATTCCCGCCCGGGCTTTGCCAAACGTCTGGTTTTGTTCGCGAACCCTGTGCCGCTGGATGACGGCCGCCCCCTGCGCACGGTGCTGGGCGGCGCCGGCATTGCCATTTCGGCGCGTTGCAAGGCGCCGGAATTTGCCCTGGAGTATGTGATGAAAATCGCCGGGGCAGACTGGCAGCCAACCTTATATGGCCTTGCCGGGGGACAGCCGGCCCGGCGCATTGCCTGGCAAAACGATGCACTGAATCAGATTACGCACGGATTTTTCGAGCGAACCCGGGAGAGTATCGAATCGGCTTACCTGCGCCCACGTTACGCAGGCTACGTCGAATTCCAGGCAAAGGCTGGCGAGCCCTTGGTGCAATATCTGAGAAAAGGCGGCAGCCCCCGCCAGACGCTTGAAAAGGTGAATCGCCTCTACCGGCTGTCGCAAGAAGGGGGAAGGAGCAGAATCTGACCATTCCTATGGCCCTAAAGCTGGCTATTCCCGACTATTCTTTTCCAAAGCTTGAGTGGGAGCAGGCGCTGCGGCTGGCGCGTGATCTTGGCTTTGGGGCGCTGGATATCGGCCTGTTCGCCGGCCGCTCCCACTTGCGCCCGGAGCATCTTCTTGCGCACCCCGCGCAGGCCGCAGCGCAAATCACAACCGCCCTTAGCTCCCATGGGCTGGAAGTTGCCGATGTGTTTGGCCAGCCCGCCGAATCCTTTGAAGCATTGGCGGTGAATCATCCCGATCCGGGCGAAAGGAAGAAAGCCGGGGAGTTTTTCTGGCGATTGCTGGAGCTTGCCGCTCGTTCGAACGCTGCCCACATCACCCTGCTGCCCGGCGCTCACTTTAAGGAAGAGAGTTACGCCGATTCGCTCAGCCGCTGCGCGCAGGAGCTCGCCTGGCGCGCGGAGGCAGCGGCAAATCTCGGCATAGCCCTGGGCGTCGAACCGCACCTCGGCTCCATCGTCTCCGAGCCCATGCTGGCTCAGCGCTTGCTGGAGCAGACGCCGGGCTTGTCGCTCACGCTCGATTACGGCCACTTCACGTGCCAGGGAATCGCGGACGACGCCATTGAACCTCTGCTTGCCAAGGCTTCGCACCTGCACGCGCGGGGCGGCTGTAAGGGCAAGCTCCAGGCCGCGTTCCACGAGAACACCATCGATTTCGCCCGCATGGCAACGGCGCTGGCGCAAAGTAACTATTCCGGCTACGTCGCGCTGGAGTACGTGTGGTCGGAATGGATGGGCTGCAACCAGGTGGACAATTTGAGTGAAACGATCCTGCTGCGCGACTTTCTGAGGTCAATCACTCCGGCCTGAACACCAGCTTGCCCTTGAAGTGATGCGGGCCGGAGCAAAAGGAAAATGAAATGAACACAATCAGCCGACGCAACTTTTTGGAATTAACAGCCTTGGGGTTGAGCAGCCTGGCGGTTGGCCCCGCGTGGTCTCTGGATGGGCAGGCGGGCGCCGCGTCTGGAAATCTGCAGACTCTTTATAATCAATTCAAGGATCCGGAGCGCCGCTTCAGCATCCGCCCTTTCTGGTTCTGGAATGGCAAGCTTGACGGCGCGGAACTGCGGCGTCAGATCAAGCAGATGGTTGATCACGGCGTTTACGGCGCCTACGCGCACAATCGCGACGGCCTGCAAACTCCGTATCTTTCCGAGGCGTGGTGGCAGGTGCTGGGAGAAGCGCTGCAAGCGGCGCGCGAGAACGGTTTTTCGCTCTGCATGGTGGATGAGTTTGAGTGGCCCTCCGGAGAAGCGCGCGACTACTGGTTGCCGGGCGCCAACAAGAGCCGTGTAGTCGCGGCCAACGCCGATTTTCACATGCGCCGTTTGCGCGCCCGGGAGACGCCCGTGCAAGGGCCGCGGCACTTCACGATGGCTCTGCCCCCCGAAACCATTGCCGCTGTGGCGGGAAAACTGGCCGCTCACGCCACGCTGGAGGGTGACAGCCTGAAGGCCTTGCCGCTGCAGTCCGGCGCCAGGCAGATTGAATGGGATACACCTGAAGGCGATTGGATCGTCTTCACGTACAGCCTGGAAACCTCGATCGGCCAGCCGGATCACGGCACCGTTGACTTGATGAGCCGCGAGGCCGTCGCCAAGTATATCGAGATTTACTATGACGAGTTTCACCGTCGGTACGGAGAATACCTCGGTAACGCCATGCCGGCCACTTTTGCTGACCATGAGGGAACCTACGGCAACAAACTCCCCTGGACCCCGGCGTTGCTCGATACCTTCAGGCGCAAAGCGGGTTACGCGCTGGAGCCCTATCTGCCCGCCCTCACCTACGACATTGGCGCCAAAACCGAGAAAGTGCGCTGCGATTTACTCGACACTGTCAGCGAGCTCTACTCCAATAACTTCTTTCAACAGGTAACGGACTGGTGCCGGCAGCATCATGTAGATCATTCCGGCCACGTCTGGGAGGAGTCTTTGTTCTTCGGCCCCGCCGTGCAGGGCGATTTCTTCCGCATCCTGCGCTCCATGAGCAATCCCGGGTGCGATACGCTGGTGGAGTGGGGACGGCAATCCGTGTGGCTGAAGGAAGTGGCCTCGGTGGCGGATTTTGAAAGCCGCCACGTGGTGTGCGAAAACCAAGGCGTGCAAGGCGAGGATTCTTACTTGTCGCCGGAGGGCATGAAGCGGGTCTCCAACTGTCTGGGCGCATGGAACATCGGCGAATTCGTTCCCCATGCGTTTGATTACGACCTTTCGCGGATCAATTTCCCGCCTGACTGGTTCCGCAGCCAGCCCTACTTGCCCTGGTTTCGCGCCTACGCCGACCAGATGCGGAGGATCAGCTTCATCAACTGCGAAAGCCATCACGTGGCCGACATTGTGCTGCTTTATCCCCAGGTTTCCATCTGGGGAAGATCGGCCCCCGCCTTCCGCAGCGAGAGCCTCGGGCATGTGCTGAACAATTCTTCCTGGAGCGAGGATGCCGTCGACACCAACGAACAATACGCCATGCTGAAGCTCCAACTTAGCGAGGAGCGGCTGGATTATAAAGTGGCCGATGACCACTACATCGCGCAAAGCCGCACCGGTGGCAAGCGCCTGCGCATTGCAGATTCCGATTTCAGCGTCATGATTCTGCCGCCGATGACCACTACGCGTCGCAGCACCGCGGCGAAGATACGCGATTACTTCCAATCCGGCGGGACGGTCATTGCGTTGCGGCAATTGCCGGTGAACTCGGTAGAGGAGGGGCGCAACGATCCCGCGCTCCAGGCGATCTGGGAGCAGACGTTCGACAGCCATCCCACCTCACAACCTTTCCGCTTGAAGCAGAATAGCGCGGGTGGGCGGGCTTATTTCGTGCCCGGCTCCGTTCCCGACTTGATCCAGGCGCTCAGAGAAGCAATCGATCCCGATGTCGAGGTCGTCGATGGCCCCACAGATCACCTTTACGTCCTGCACAAAATCAAGTCCGGGGTGCATCTGTACTGGATCGTCAACGACACAGCCGAACCCCGCACCAACACGCTGCGGCTTCGCGCCAGGGGCCGGCCGGAACGATGGAATGCACACACGGCGGAAAGGCTGCCGCTCTTCTATCAGACGCTGGGTGAAAAGACCCTCGTGCGGCTCACGCTAGGACCGTGGGACGCCGCCTATGTTGCCTTTGACGACCAGGGACCGGAACAGCCGCTAGCCTTAAACTCGACAAATCTGGACGAGCTCTACGTTGCCGCCGTCACCGATGAAGCCGTCACGGTCCGCGGCCGCGCTCTGCCCGCTTCCTCCGCCCCGCTTTTCGCAGTCCTCAATGAGGGCCAAAAGCAATTTCGGGGTGAATACAAGCCGGCGAGCATGAGCGCCGTCGAAATCACCGGCGAATGGAACGTGGCGGTTGAAGACGCGCCGATTCCGCTGCCGTATGCGCTGACTATCAACGATCCCGGAAACCGGGGGATGCTCGAGCAGTGGTTCGCCTCAGGGGCGGACCGCCTGCAGTGGAATCACCTGTGGCTGTCGCCGATGAGCAACTCCATTCGCGAGTGGAATGTGATTGGCCCCTTCCCTGACCCCGCCGACGATGGTCTCTCATTAAGTTTTCCACCGGAGAAAGCGGTGGATTATAGCGCCACCTATAAGGGCAGCGAAGACCGGCTGGTCCATTGGAGCAAGGTCAACGCCGCGGATTACCGTGTGGCGCCCGCGCCAGGCGGCTGGAGCCTGGGCACCGCGGTGATCGGCGGCGGCCCATACGGCGCCGAAAGCTTCATCGTCAACTACGGTGAGCCGCTACGCGTCTCGCCGCTGGCGGGCGTCGTCTATGTGCAGACCAACGTCTATAGCCCCGGCGAAACCGACGCCAGCATGGTTCTTGTCGCCTCCAACCCGCGCGCTGTTTTCCTGAACGAAGTCCAAGTCTATTCGCGCTTTTTGCGGCCCTTGTATAACCAGATGACCGATGGTTTTGCGGACCGCATTCCACTCCGTTTGAACGCGGGATGGAACAGCGTAATGCTTAAATTCCTCCACAATCCGGCCGACGAAAAGGGCGCAGATTTTACTTGTCGCATCGAAGGGGCAGAGGGAGCGCCTCTTACGGGCCTTATCGCCTCCTCAAGGAAGCTGGAATCTCCGCATCCGGCTCCGCCGCGCGGGTATCGCTGGCTGCGCTTCCCGGTGCCCGCACTGGCCGGCGCATTGCACGTTCCGCCGCTGCAGTTTCCGTGGCTCGCCTTTGTGGATGCCAAGGCCGTACAAGCAGCTTCAGACATTCCCTTGCCTAAAGGCGCCAGGTTTGTCACGCTTCGCGTGGCCGCCAATGAGCCCCTGCAAATCCCTTTTTCCTTTTCGCCCGTCTCTGCTTCACTTCCCTTGGGAACCTGGAGTGTGCCGGGAATGGAATACTACTCCGGACGAATCACTTACGAGAAAGACGTGGAAGTGCCCGAAAGCCTGCTTTCCGAGCGGGTGCTGCTGGATTGCGGCAAGGTAGGGGTTGCTGCTGAGGCCTGGGTGAACGGCCATGCCGTGGGATCGCGCCCATGGGCGCCCTACGTGTTTGACGTCTCGAGCCAGCTTCATGCCGGCTCGAACCGCATCAAGGTTCGCGTCGCCAATACCGCGGCGAACGCCAGCGCGGTAGGCGTCTATCACGACACCCTAAAGAACATCGACTGCAACGGCTGGTATGGGCCGGCGCGCCTGGCGCCTTACGTGGACCGCGAAATCCGTTGCACGCGGGTATAACTCCGAACCACGAGCGTTCCGGTCAGATGAGGGTGATGGTGTAGAACCGCACAGGAGCCTCGAGCGGGGCAACGACGGACTTTCTGCCTCCCTCCGTCGCGCAATCGGCTTCAACATAATAGTCCACAAAGAGTTCGCCCGACGCGAGGCATTCGATTTCCGCGGTGTAGGTCCGCCTTCCCACAAGTTGCATGGGATTTGCCTTCCATGCATCCGTCTGCCGCTGCCGTGTCAAAAGCGACACACCGGTCACATCCCCCCGCCCAGGAACTACTGCCTGGATGCGGACGCGTTCACCGGCTCGCAGCACGGTGGGTCGCGTGGGCGTGAAGACGCGCGGGGCGCGAGCGGCATCCGGCTGCCGCGCCTGATCAAACGCCTCTTCAACGGTCTCCGGCAGCTCTCCCAAAAACTCCTTCATCGACGCCCGCAGCCGGTAGAGCGCCAGGCGTTCATATTTATTGTGCATGGAGGCGAGCTGGCCCTGATCGTTGCGCGTGCTCACAATTCCCTGGTATCTCAGGAAAACCTGCCGCACCAGCGGCGCCATCTGAAGCCACAGCGGCACACCCTCGTTTTTGATTAATACGGTTGCCTCATCAGGTTTACCTTGAGTTCGCAATGCAAGAGCCTGCTGCAGCTTTTGGTGCAACTGAAATGCCAGGCTCCAGGACTGCGCATAGGCGGGAACGAATCCCACAAACCCGGCCAGGTAGCCGATTCGTTCGCCTTCGGCCGGGCTGGCCGCGTTTGCTGCCAGGCGGTCAAGCTGGTTCGCTACTTCCCGTTGAGTCGCTATTACGCTGGCCTCCGGCTGGTAGCCGTTCCAGAACTGAAAGGCTTCGTCATAGTCGCCCGTGTATTCGTGAATCTGGTGATGCCCATTTTCCATCCGGCCGTCCCACGAGCACAGGATCAGCCGCTCGCGGTCGGTGGACTCCAGCAGTTTGCCAAGCGCGGCGGCGCGCGGTTCGCGAGCCTGGGCCGCGGCAAAGGACTCGAAATATCGGGTTGTGGTCAGCTCGCGCTCCCAGGAATATCGCGCCTGAAAGCCGCTGTCCGCGTCCATAATGCGGTGCCGCCAGTGGATTCCCAACACCCCCTGGCACCCATACTTTTCGGCAAGGTCCATGTCGCGCACAGACCGATTCACGTGGAATTGCGGCAGCCACATCGCCGGGTCGTCTTCCAGCCAGGGGATCGGCCAGCGCTCGCGCCCCTCCAGCTTGCCGTATTCCTCACTCACTGCGTCCCAGCCCAGGTTGTCATTCAGCGATGAGAAAATAACGTCTTCGGGCAGGGCCTGGTGAAAATGCGCAAAGTGGCGCACCACGCCGCCCCAGCCGGAAAGCACCAGGCGCTTCTCCGGAGCGTGCCGCTTCAAAAAATCGTGCGCCTGCTTGAAAGGCGTAACGGAAAACGGCACGCTGGCGTTCTGGCTGGCCCAGTTCATGGCTTCGTCTTCCCACAGCCACACGGTGTCGACCGTGGGATAGGCTTCCAGCAACCGCCCAAGGCGCGCCTCCAGAATGTCTTTGGCCGCCACCGATTCCGGATCAATCCGCGGCCCGGGCAGTTTGGGGTCCTTCGGCTTGTACCGCGCCTCCGGCGGCGTAGCGCGAAAGATTTCGTCGGGAATCTGATAGGGTTCAAAACCTACTCCGGTCCGAATGCCAAGATCGCGCGCGTATTGAAAAGCGTCGCTCCAAAGCTTCTGCGCCATCGCCTGATCTTCCCAGCAGCTTGTGGCGCGCGTGGTGGCCTCGGAGCCGAAAACCTCATCCGCAAAAAAATATGCCCCTCCCATGCCATAACGTGACGTCCGTTCCGGCAGATATCCCCAGCGGTTTGTTGCGCTGGTGTCGGTATAGGCCAGGTGGCCCGCGCCGGCGTATTCAAACGACAAAAACGATTCGGTCCACTGATTGGCGCCGGAGTAGACGTGCACGCCCAGGGTGTTAAAACGCATGCGGACCATCGCCTCAAGGTAAGCGCGCCAGTCCTCGCGGTTATAAACCGTTACACAATTCAAAAAGTCCGGCCAGGGAACCAGACCGCGCACCTTGAAGCGCGGCTGGGCCTGCCACACCTGGCCAGCGGTCGGAAACAGCAGGCTTTGGGACGGCTCCAGAGGGTAAACTTCGCCATCTAGTCCGAAAAATGCGCCCTGCCGTTCCAGAAAGTCAAAAACTGCATACAACACTGCCTGCTGCGTAGCGCCGCTCAGTCTCAACTGATGCTCACGCAATTGTCTAATCTCATAGGCTTCCGCATTCTTAAAACGATCCGGCTCGACCCGCAGTGAAAAAACAAAGTCGTTGGGCGCCGGAGTTTCCGACCCCGAGGTCGCTTCACGAGGTTGCTGCGCCAGGCCCAGATTCCGCAGACCGCGCGCCAGTTCACGTGAGGCAAAAACCTGCTCACGCCGGGAATCCGCCTCGCGAGTAATCCAAACCGTGTTGATGGTTTTGAGCTGAGAAGCCATTTGCACGGCGCTGGAGGGATTCGCCTGGCCCTGCCCGACCGCTACAGAGGCAGAATCGCGGCCCGCGTTCGCCACCAGGGAACCGGCGCCGAGGCACAGCGCGGAATTCTGCAAGAACCTGCGGCGGTCAATGGGTTTCTTTGTCATCGGAAATGCCTCCGAAAAGTGGACTGCGTTCGCCTGGTTCATCGGCTGGGATCTTCGGGCGCGCGTAAAAAGCTTCGCACTCGGATCCCCGGCCGCGCAATTAGCCCGTGTATGCGAGCTGACGAATGGGTAAATTGGCCGCGATGATTCTACAGCAAATCTTCACAATTTCGCGGTCGTGAGCGCACCTTCACAGGTGAGTGACGCACAAGTGGGATTCACTATCTCCGTTGTGCTTGCGGTGAGGAAACAGGCCAGTCTGATGGCCACAAAACACACAACGTATACAGCGTCTAAAAAGCCTGCAACTCACACGGCATTTGAGGGGGGGACGCCACTGTTGTTCCAGTCTCCAGCGCGAGGACTGGGGCTCGTTCCGGGAGGCTGATCGCCCTGCAAAACTACGGCGGCATTCACGGTCGCGGCATGTCACGCTGGCGGAAAGGGAGATCGTGTACAGAAGGGTGACCTCAGCGCCGTTTTTCGCGGCCACGCCGGTTATGACCCTGCGGCGTAATCATTGTGGGGTTTGTAGGCTTTGTGGGGTTTGTAGGCGCGGCATACAGTGTATATACATATGACAATGTATTAGTTGACAATTCCCTCCCCCTTCCCCCATAGTATTCTCGCCCACTGCTTCCCGCGGCGGGTGCGCCGTCTTCGGAGGCGTGGCCTTGGCCGTCTCCGCGCCCGGCGGTCTTAATGTTTTCACCGGAGTCTTCGCCATGACCTGGGCTTACCCATGCGGAACCTCGACGCTTGCGCCTTCGGGCTACCAGACAGGCTTGGGGGCCGGGGCTGAGAGTCCAGGGAACAAAGCTAGAAGGAGCTTCATGTGGCCTGAAATACCGGAGTTGGATCGGTGTCTGACCCCCAAATGGTCAGCCCCAAGGCAGAACCGTTCCGGGGCAGGCGGTGCGGGTAAGGCGCTGCGAACATCGCAAACATTAGAAAGCGACGCAGGCGCCGGCCGGGGAGCGTGGCCTCGAAGCGGGCGGAAAGGATTTGAAAGATTAAGATTGCCCGCCCCAAGGGGCGAACCTAGAAGACGCGCAGTATTGTTGGCAGGGTGATTCTGGATCACTCATCGGTGGCGGAGTTGGTGACGGAAGTTAAGAGGCTGCATACGAAGAGAGGGTTGAACATTAAAATGGGCCGCGGATTGCGCCCCGGCAGCCGGGAGGTTTCTAATGAGCTTTGCCATCGGTGGTCAATTGGGCAGGCAATGAGGCCAGTGATGGGAATTGACATCCGGCAAAGGATTTGTCAGTTTAAGCAGCCATACTCCGATCAAAGGGGATGAGATTACGGCGGGCAAGATCGCTGGGGACGCGATCGAGACCACCGAAGGCCGGCGGCAAAGGGCCGCAACGGCATGTGGAATCCACAGCGGACAGGAGCAACGCGCTATGGCAGGTCAAGGAATGGAACGGCGGGAAGTTTTGCGGATTATGTCGATGGCGGCAGTTGCGGCAGGGTATCCCGGCTTCAGCCGCTGGTCTTTCGCGTGCGGCCACGCCGGGGGAAACGCCACCGCGGCCGGCGCCGCCGAACCAAGCGCGGCTGCCTACCAGCCTCAGTTCTTCACTCCCGCGGAGTATGCAACGGTGGAGCGCCTTACTGAGATGATTATTCCCACGGATCAGACCCCCGGCGCCCGGGAGGCTGGCGTAAGCGAGTTCATCGACTTTATGGTTTGGAGCGACGACAGCGTGCAGTATCGTTTCCGCACCGGCCTCACTTGGCTGGACGCGCGGAGCCAGCAGCTTTATGGCAAACCCTTTTTCGCGGCTGCTCCAGGGCTGCAGACCGAACTGCTTGACCGCCTGGCTTATAAAGCCAAACACCGTCTGGGCGAGGAAGACGGGCAATCGTTTTTCCGCCTCATGCGCGAATACACGGTGATGGGTTTTTACACCACCAAGATCGGGCTTGAGCAGATCAATTGCCCGGCGCTCGAGCACATCTATTCAGGCTCGCCCGCCTGCCCGCACACTAACGACCGCGCGCACGCGCAGTTACCGGAACCGAAATTGTGACGCTGAAGGAAGCGCTCCGGGCATGAACTGGCAAATACCTCGAGAAGGGATGAAAAGACCATGGCCGCCACTTACGACGTGATTGTGATTGGAACCGGAGCCGGCGGAGGCATGACGATCAAAACGTTGTGTGAAGCGGGGCTGAAGGTGTGCGCGCTGAACGCCGGGCGGCGGCTGGATCCCACCAAAGACTTTCGCCATCATCGCATGCCCTGGGACCTGAAGTATCGGGCCTTTGGCGACCCGCGCACGCGCGCGCAATCCTACGGCTACATGGATAACGAATACGTGAAAGGCGTGTGGGAGCACAGTATTAATTACACCACCGCGCCGGGAACGGAATGGATGTGGCCACGCTGTTTTGCCGTAGGCGGCAAGACCAATTTTTGGGGAAGGTCTTCGGCGCGTTTTGGAGACATTGATTTTAAGTGCGCCAGCCTGGACGGCTACGACGTGGATTGGCCGGTGACGTATGAGGAGATGTCGCCTTATTACACGCGCGTGGAAAAGATGATTGGAGTTGCGAGCACGGTGCAGAATCGCCCCAGCAATCCCGACGGTCATTATCTGCCGCCTATGAACTACCGATGCCTCGACTGGATTCTTAAGGCTGGTGCGGACAAGACCGGCGTGCCTTACCTTCCCGACCGGATTGCGCAGCTTACCGCGCCGCTCAACGATCATCCGCCCTGCCATTTTTGCGGCAATTGCACCGATGGATGCGACACCGGCTCGTTCTTCTCATCGCCGTGGTTTTTTCTGCCCCTTGCCGAAAAAACCGGAAACCTGGAACTGCGCACCAACGCCTATGCGCGCGAAATTCTGGTGGATGAAAACGGCAGGGCCAGGGGCGTCTCCTACATCGACCGCGACACGAAGCGTGATGTGGAGGTTTACGCCCGCGCCGTGGTGGTGGCGGCCTCGTGCGTGGCCTCCGCCCGCATCATGCTGAGCTCAAAGTCGCGCCATTGGCCCGCCGGCATCGCCAATTCCAGCGGCGAGTTGGGCCGCAACCTTTGCGACCATATTTATGGCGATTCGGGCCACGGCTATTTGCCACAACTCCTGGGACAGCCCAGTTTTCCGGATAATGTTTCTGACAGCACCATCGCTTGGATGCCGCGCTGGCAAAACCTGCGCCATCCACACGAAGAAAAATTCATCCGGGGTTATTCGGTCTATCCGGGCGGCGGCTGCGGAGACTTCCCCTGGTTCTACGACCACATAGAGGGCTATGGGTCGGAGTTCAAGCGCGGCATCAAGCGCTATTACCCCACCCCAATCAACTTTACGCCGCAGGCGCCGTCGCTTCCCTCCGCAACCAATTACGTTGACCTTGATCCTGAGGTTAAGGACGTTTACGGCGTGCCGGCAGTGCGCGTCCATTTTAAGTGGGGCGAGAATGAGCTGATGATGTGGGAGCACTCCAAGCAGGTGTGCGCCGATGTGATTAAGGCCGCGGGAGGCGAATATCTGGGTGCGGCGGACCAGCCAAATTCACCCGGCTACAGTCTGCACGAAACCGGATGCTGCCGCATGGGCAACGATCCGAAGAAATTTGTGACCAATCGCTTTGGCCAGACTCACGACGTGCCCAACCTGTACGTTTGCGACGCCAGCGTGTTTTTGAACTGTACGGATAAGACGACAACTATCTCTATTCTGGCATTCAGCCTGCGCACCAGCGAATACCTGGTGGAACAGTTCAGGCGCGGAAGGAACTGACGGCGTGAAACGACACGAGATTGCAAAAGCGGCCGCGACGGCGAGCCGCGTCGGGCTACAGCTCCCAGGCGACCTGAGTGGACTTGGCGACGGCGTCAACGTAAGGATGCACCACCAGCGAACGGAGGCTTGCAGGCTGGTCGGTATAAGCCAGAAGGACGACCAGGCGATTGGCTTTGCCGCCGAATTCCAGGTAAGGCTCAGGCAAGTAAAAATCCACTTGCGGGCCGCGTGTGGAAAAGCGGCCGACAAACTTGCGGTTAAGGTAGAGCAAGGCGTCAGCGCTGGCGTCAATGCTTGCTTTCCAGGGAACGTGCCAGCCTTGGGGAATGGAAGGCAGGGCAAACGAGGTCTCAAGCCAGGTATAGGCGGGTTTCAAAGTGGCTGCCGGCGAGCGCGCGTTAAGCCTGGCTTGCGGCCACTGCGCAGTATCAAGCTGGTCGCTGATTTGACGCCCGTTCAGGCAAGGCGCGGAGAGTTGAATTTTCCAATCCTCAATGGCGCGGGCGCTTTCGGGGTCGGACCCCAGGCGCAGGGATTGAATGCCGCTGAGTTCGCCCAGATTGCCGCCACCGTTCGGCTTGCCGAAAAGTTCGTAACTGATTTCGATCTGATTCTGGCCGGGCTTCAGAAAGCCGGCCGCGTTAAGCTGCAGCCAGGTTTGCTTGTTTGAAGCTTGCGGCACAGGCGCGCCGTTGATAAAGACCTTCTTTTCATCGTCGGCGAACGACGCGATATACAGCGACGGCTCGCCCTGGTAACTGATCCGGGCGGCGTACTTCACGTAGCCGTAGGGCACGGGGCCGATTTTTTCAAGCGCCAGCAAGGAGCCGGAATAGCCGCTGGCGGAGGAGTTTTGCAAGGTTTCAACCGAGTATCGGAACTGCGTCAAGTTGAGCCGCGGCAATGGCAGCGGCGGCACGGTGAAGGAGGCGCGCGCCGTCTGAGAGGCAGCATCATAGCGTACCGGCGCCGGATTTCCATCAACCCGGCAGCCAACCGGCTTTGCGGGCAGCAGAATCGTCAAATGATGTTCGCCGGGAAGATACTGGATGCTGGCCTCAAGGCGGTTACCTTCGGCATGGGAACTTTCCAGCAGATAGGCGTCGGTAATCCAGGGCGTGCGCGATTCCGCCGCATGGCTTGCGTCACCCGCGCCGGCTGGGGCTTGGGTAAGCCAGCTTCGCGCGCCAAGATCGTGGGGCACGACGATCACGGCAAAGTCATGGCGCAGCAGGCAGGTGCGCGCTTCTGCGCCAACGCGAAAACCGCCGATGGCGGGCGAACCGTCTCCTCCCGGCTGCCAATACGCCGCCCCGGCCACCTCAGCGTTCCAGCCCTGCCCCGCCAAGGCTATTTCAACAATCCGTTCTGTCTGGTCGCTGAACACCGCAAAGGAGCGCTGGCCGCAGCGGCCCTTCATTTGAAGCTCGGCGGTGGAATAGACCAGCGTGGCGCCTGGCAGTTCGCAATTCAGTGGCAGGGCTTTCATCTCCCGCGCGCCAAGAACCATTTGACCGGAATGGGGAATGCGCGTTGGCATTCCGTCTGTTTCGCCGGGCATCTTTACCGTAAGCGTGGTGTGATGTTGGCCTCCGCCGTCAGCACGCACAAACAGCAGGCCGGAGTCACCGTGGCTGCGCAGCGCGGTCGCAACGTTGGGATTCGAAGCAGTCACGCTGTTGGGGGCTTCCTCCGCCCGCGCCAGGAGCGGGCCAAAGGAATCCAACAGAGAGCCGATGCTTTTGACGGCGTAATACTTTTCACCCAGGCCGCCGTGCTCGCGGATGGGCGCGGCGTAGTCGTAGGTGGTGGTAAGGGTTTTTGCGGCCCAGTCGAAGTTTGTTCCGCCATAGCCCATGTAATAGTTGAAGTAGTTAACGCCCAGACTGAGCGACGTGCGGGTAAGCGCCGCAATCTGCTGCGCGCTTACCCCCTCCTGATCGATCGAAAGCAGGCCGCCGGTTTGACTGAACCATCCGCCTTGCAGTTCAGTGATGCCCAGCGGCGCCTGCCGCTGTTCAACGCGAAGTTTGGCGAGCGGCGGAGTAATCTGCTCAACAAAATTCCAGCGGGGATAGAAGTCGCAGGTGTCAAATATCCGCGAAAGGTCCGGGTCTGCCGGATTGCGCACTACCTTGGTCCAGTTGGTAAAAAGCGGTACATCGATGCCTGCGTCCCAGGCAAGCCGTGCGAGTGTGCGGATGTATTCCGCCTTTTCAGGCCCGCTCAGCTCCCAATAATCGTACTCATTTTCCAGCTGCATCAGGATGATAGGGCCACCCCGGGTTACTTGATGCCGGCGGATGATCGGCAGAGCGTGGCCATACCAGTACTGGGAGGCCTTCAAATTATCCGGGTGCATGCCGCGCAAGGGGAACTGGCGGGCGATGATGTATTGCGGAAAGCCGGCACGCTCAAACTCCGCGCAGATATAGGGCCCGGGCCGCACAATTACCCACAACCCCATTTGGCGGGCAAGGGCGAGAAACGCTTCGAGCTCGCTGAAATCAAAATTGCCTTCCCTGCGTTCGTGATAATTCCAGAACACCATTGTCTCAACGGTGTTGAAGCCGGCCTGCTTAATCTTCAAGAAGCGGTCCTGCCACAGCGCCGGCGCGCAACGCGGGTAGTGGAATTCGGCGCCGTAAAGGAATACGTCTTTGCCGTGAACAGTAAAGCATTTGGAGTCGTAGCGGATGATCTGAGGGAATGGAAAGAGCGGCCTGTCGGTGTTGGGATCGATGGCCGCATTCAAGAGCCCCGCGGCAAATGCAGGCTTGGCAAGCGCGGGCAGGCTGAGCGAGCGGATCAGAAACGAGCGGCGGGAGTGTTCCACGGGGGCGATCCTTCTTTCTTAACTTTTGCAGCCACATGCCGCGCGAAAAGCGCGGCGGATTTGAGAGGAGTTCAAAATAGTCCTCCCAGGTTCAGCACGGAGACCGTCAGCAGCGTGCCCAGCACGGCTGCCAACAGGTACCTGCGAGTTGAAGCCGAAGTCGATTTCCATTCGCCCGTCAGCACGCCAAGCAGGTTTGAGGCGAGTATTTGCGCAGCTATAAAGAGGGTAAATCCAACCGAGGTTCCGTACTGGCCTGCGATGCTGGCGCCGATTCCGTAACCCACTATGCCGCTTAACCACAGCACGGCCATGGCCAGTCCCAGACCCGCTTCGCGCACGGCCCCGTGGCCAATGAACAGACGTGAGGTCTTATTTTGACCCAGCCGGAAAACGCAATAGATGAGATTCGGAATGTAGCCCGCGGTCAGCACCAGCGCCCAAACAGCATAAGTGGCGGTTACAGCGCTTGCGCCCGAGGCGGTTGCCTGCTGCAGGATGCTGCCGCTGAAGGCAAAGCCAAGATTCCAGGCAGAGCCAAGAATCCCCGTGAATATGCAAATGGCCAGACCCGGCATGAAGCGCGAGTGAACAGAAGCAGAGCTGGGCTCCGCCTGTTCCTTTTCCCGCCGCTTGCCGGCAATCGCGTAGAGCACAAGGCTGATCAGGAGGATGGGTATGCTGCCCAGCAGTAAAAGACCCCGGGGATTGAACAGTTCTCTGCTGCTTACGGCAAGCAGAGGCGCCAGCGAGCCTGACACACAAGACAACCCCGATACAACGGCAAAGGCCAGAGCCATGCCCACCATCTGAATGCCAACACCGAAGCTTGCCTGCGCCAGGCCCCAAAGGAAACCAAATACCATGGGAATCAGCAGCACTCGAATCGGGAAGGTGGCGTAAAGGGCCGCCAGGTGCGGAACAAATTCCCAAGCCAGCAGCCAGGGTATGAGGAGAAGCGAAAAAGTGGTAAAGATCAGCCACGTATTTTCCCATTTCCAATGCCTGGAATGCTTCATGGGAAAAGCAAAGCTGCCATTCAGCGAACCGCTGATAAAAATGATAACCATTCCAAGCAGAAAACGGTGGCTCATAAGGTCCCGGGCACTACTGTGGTGGCCGCTTCATGCGCCGCCTGCAAAGGGCGCATGCCAGCCCGCATCATTGGATCCAGTTGATCTCTTCAAGCGCAGCCAGATGGTAAGGATCAAGTTCAACAACGGTGCGAAGAGTTTCGATGGCTTTGCTTTTTTCGCCAAGTCCCAAGCGGGCCAAACCGATCAGGAAATGGCAGTCGATGCGATTGCGCTTATCCAGATCATCCGTGAAGAGCAGGAAGTTCGGCAGAGAAGTGGCAAAGTAATCGATGCTTACTTTCGCGTCGAGTTGAGCCTGCGCGCTGCACAGCAATTTTTCAAGCACTTCTCTTCCCGCTTTCGATTCACCCATTTTGGCCAACGCCAAAGCGCGATAGTAGTTCATGGGCGACAGGGGCGCGGCCGATTGAGTTGCGGCGGCAAAGCATTGGCGGGCTCCTGGAACGTCACGCAGAGCCTCCCGGGCAAGGCCACAGTAATAGTGCAGGTGGTGTTCGGGAGTGAGAAGGTGCTTTCCTTCGCCCAGATTATCCGGGTAGCGCCGGGCTGCTTCAAAATGGGTAAGCGCCTGCGCGGCGTCGCCCGCGTGCAGGGCCTTGCGCCCCAGAATAAAGTGCGACCAGACGTATTGGGCGGAGACCAACCCTTCGCCGCCCTCCCACGGATGAAAGCGCCGTTGCATCAGGCTTTGAAGAGCGTCGGCGGCGCGGCCAAGCTGATTGTAAAGCGCCACCAGCTCAATCACCAGGTCGTCTCGCTGTTCTACCACCTTTATCTGCCTGCTGAGGAGGTCCAGGCGAACCTGCGGTGGAACACCCATACGCTTGGCCAGTTGGTCGCGTTCGTACAGCAGGCGCGCGTCGCCAGGCTTGGCAGCCATGGCCTGCTCATAGCAGTCTGCCGCCCGCTCGGCATCGTGAAGAACGTTGAAGCAGGCCACGCCCAGATTGCGCCAGGGAATGGAAAAAGAGGGCTTCAGTTGGCTTGCTTGCTCCCAGTGTGTGATCGCCTCAGAGTAGCGCTTCTTGTCATAGAGCAGATTGCCCAGGTAGTAGTGGGCATGGCCATCGGCCGGGTTGGCCCGCAGCGCTGCCTGGAGCACAATCAGTTCCTCCAGGCGCGAGGGAAAGCAATAGTCCGGCGAAGACTCTGCGCCTTTCACGATGTGGTTTTGCATCAACTCAGCGTTGCCGATCTGCTGATAGAAGTACCCGAGGGAATAATGCACCATTGGATGGACTGCGCCGTTGTCTTGCAAGACGCTGATCGCTCCGTTCAATACCTCAATCGCCTCAGCAAAAAGGCCGGCGGCTGAATAGTCAAAGGCGATGTCGAGATAGGTCTGAGCGCGGCCGCCCATGAGCCGGGCCATTTCTTTTTGCTGGCACTCGGCGTTCCCGTCTTCACCGCAGGCGCGCAACGCCAGCATCATCTCGTGGCGCAAGCCGAAGTCGAGCGGATCGTGCCGGAGGCTTTCCTCCGCCAGGGCGCGGGCCTCGCAGTTCTTCCCTGCCTTGCGCAGCGCCGCTGCTCTTAGGGTACGGGCGCGGGAGTTTTGTGGATCAGCTTGCAGGCAATCGGCGGTTAGCTGTAAAGTCGCCATAAAGTTTTGGCGCCGGCACTCGATTTGGGCCATGGAAAAAAGGCTGGCGGCTTTCCAAGCGTAGTTCCAGCCCGCTTTGGCAAAGGCCGCATAGGCTTCGCCGGTACGGCCTTGATAGCTCAAAGCCAAACCCAACGAATAACTACTTTCGCCGTCGAGAGGGTTAGGATTCCACTGAGTCTGGCGCGCCAGGCTTAATCGAAAATGCTTCTCAGCCTCGGTAAAGTTTCCCCGCCTTAACGCCAGCGAGCCCAGCGCCTGATGGTTACGGCTGTCGTCGGGATCGCGCTGCAAGGCCTCTTGCCAATAGGCGGCCGGGTCACGCGTGGCGTGCCGGTATTGCTCCAGATGAAGTCCAGTGAAGTACAGTTTGTCAGTGGACACAATCTCCGACGGCAGCGGCGGCTCCGTGGCCGGGTGGCCCAGCCGCTTGTCGCAGTTGTCTTCGGGCTGATAACTGATAATCTGCCGCCCTTGGTCATCGAAAACCGCAAAGTTCAGCTCTCCTGATGCCAGCTTAGGGGGCCGCTCAATAGTCATCAACCATGGATGTCCAGGTGACAAGCTGACCCTCTGATCGATCAGCCTGTGGATTGGACTCTGCAGTACGATGCGGGCGCCCTCAATAGGCTGCGTGGCGCACACTCCGGCCAGAATGCACCCGTCTTCCACTTCCAGATTCAGAGCTAACCTTTCGCATGCGTTCTTTACCAGGCCGATTTGCTGAATGGGGTACCAGAATTGGCGGAAGGTCCTGGTTTCATAGGGATGCAGCCAGGAGAAATCCGGCTGGTTATCCGTATACACGCCCGCCATCAGTTCAATGTACGGACCGTCAGCGTCAGTCAGTTCACGATCCCAAGCTTTCCCAAACTCGTGGCTGCCCCATGTCCACAGCTTTTTCCCCGGCGCTATATGGCGGTCAGCCACATGGACAAGGCCTGCCTGCCGCCGGTGATCGTATCCTCCAAAAAAGTTATAGCGCGACTCCGTGACCATGTAGGAGGTGGGTACGGGAATATTTCTGTACCACCGGATATCAACCCCTGGTGAATAGTCCACACCGTAGTAGTAATTGCGGGCAATAGGAAAACTGCTCACGGCGCGTTTGGCGTGGTCTGCCACGTAGGTGACATCGGGAGGGAAAAACGCCTGGTATTCCTCGTGCACGTGGACGCCAGCATTGGCCCACCATAGGAAGGTTTGTACAAAGGGAGTGCGGTTGTAGATGCGGACGTGCGCCTCCACCACGGAGCTTTCCGGATTAAGGCGGATGCCCACCATGCCTTTCATGCGGTTCATGGGCTCGTGTTCGCTCAGCCACACCGTTCTGGCGCCGCTGCTGTGCTCTTCTACAAGCCAGTCGACGGGCATGAAGGTAGAGGGACGATGGTGCTGCGGCCAGTTGAACTCCACGCCGCCTGAGATCCATGGCCCAAGCAGCCCCACAAGCGCGGGCTTTATCGATTGCTGGTGGTAGAAGAAATGGTATTGGTTGGTCTTGTCCAATCCCATATGAATGCGGCCGCCGATTTCCGGCAAGATCATCAACTTGATGTATTCGTTTTCCAGAAAGATCGCCTCATAGAGACGATCCACCTTCTGTTCAGAGAGCCGGTCAGTGAACGGATTGGGATAGACCTTACCACTACTCCCCTGGTATACACGCTTTTCAAGGAACATGGGGTTTAGGTCAGCAGGGGGAACAACATATGTGGGTATGGTGACATCTTCCTTCCAGGCCTGCACCAGCCTGCCGGGCTGCGCCAATTCAATCACCTCGCACGATCATTGTCACCGCATTTTGTTAAGAAGGGCAGCCCATTGTCAAGGCGCCCTGCGCCTTGATATCACCGTGAACAATTCCAGGCTCGCAGCAACCTTCAAAAGCCGCGAAGCTCGAGGCGCGTTTAGCGATCGGTCTGTTGCTCATATGGAAAAGTAAGCGCCAGCCAGCCCTGCCGGGGACCGGCTGGCGCTCTTGAGGAGTAAGGGATCAAAAATAGAACTTCAGCGCAAATTGAATCTCCCTTGGATCATTGGCTCCGTCTCGAAGCGACGTAATGCGGCCAAAGGTTGACGTGTTGGAAAAGTCAAGGAAGCCCGGTATCCCGAACTGGGGCGTGTTAGTGAGGTTGAAGACCTCGGTTCTGAATTCCAAGTGCGTTGTCTCCGACGTCTTGAATTCCTTGAAGAGGGAGAAGTCCATCCGGTGGAAGCCGGGACCGTAGAGCTGCGTGGGTGCTCCACCCAGAGGCGCGTAGTCGCTTTGCCCGATGGACGCGGCAACGGGCGGTTGTGCGAACGCCGCCGGATTCATCCACTGATTCACATTGTGCGGTCCCGCATAAATATTGGCTCCGGGTACGAGCAGCGCATAGCATCCAAAATCCGCCGTTGTGGATACCGGGCAGCCGATCGTAAATGGGAAACCGCCTTCCAGCGTCAGGATATAGTTGGTTTGCCAGCCTCCCAGCACCGCATCCACAATACCCTTGCTGTTGCCTAGAAACCGGCGGCCGTTACCAACCGGCAATTCATACGTCCCGCTCAAGTGGAACACATTGGTAATGTCATTTCCGCAGAGGGCGTAATCACCCTGGATTCCAAAGCCTGGAAGGTACGGAGCGCGGAATCCGCCGGCTGCGGTACCAATCAGCAGATCGCGGGAATCCGTGCGGCACTGTGCCCAGGTGTAATTGGCCAGCACGCTTAACCCGCCGCCGAATCTTTTTTCATAGTTAGCCTGGAGAGCATTGTAGATACTGTTTCCCTCGGTGGCGATGTAACTGCTGCCGCGGCCGAAGTCCGGGAATGGGACGTAGTTTTGCGGGTTCAGGCCGGGCGGCAGGATAACACTCGGCAAATTGGCGCCCGGGCCGGTCTCCAGATGATGAGAGTTATTGCCAACGTAGCCGAGCTGAACGGTCTGGTTCAGACTAAGCTGGTATTGCAGCATCACGTTGTACTCCTGGGTGTACGGTGTGCTGTAATTCTGCTGCAGTCCCTCCAGTCCCAGCCCCGAGGCATTCACAAAGACGGGGCTCAGGGGGATACCCGTCAGGCCCGTTTCCAGCGTGGCAATCGAACCGTTCGAGTAGCTGATGGGATGGCCGGGATCTGGATTGAAAAATGAAAAGTTGTAAAGGAACGGGTAGTTGGAACCAATGTCGGGCGAACCGCCAATATTGGTAAAACCCGCATAATATAGACCGTAGCCGCCACGAAAAACAAACTTGGGCGTAATCTGATAGGCAAAGCCCACTCGAGGGGCAAAATTGTTAAGCGGCGTATTGGTGAGCCCCGGAGTGCTGCTGTAAGCCAGCTTGATACCATCCTGTGCCAGCGTGGTGGGAAACGAAGGCGAGAGCGGATTGTTCTGCCGCTGCGTCGTGATGATGTATTCGGCGCCGTTCCCAGGCGCACCTGGAATGAAATTGGCCTGTGCTCCGTATTTCTCCCGGACCTGACCAAAGAATTCCCAGCGCAGGCCCAGATTGACCGTCAGTTTGGGAGTCAGCTTCCAGTCGTCCTGAAAGTAGCCTCCGTAGTAGTTTCGCAAATCGTCGGGCCCTGTAAAATTTGAAGCGAATACCGAATCCGCGCCGCCCACGTTATTAAAGCCGTTGGCCACTGAAGAAGCCGTGGGGGTAAGCAGCATTTGAGCCAGCCCCGTATTACCACCGCCGGTTGAAGGCACTTCGGTATAGGTGCCGTCAAAATTGAACTGGCCGCGCGGCCAGGCGGGGGCAAACCAGGGGAAGCGCAGGTGCTGGAATTCAAAGCCCGCTTTGAAAGTGTGGGCGCCGTAAACCTTGGTCAGGTTTTCGGAAAGCTGAGTCGTGTCGCTTACGCGCTTGCCGGGGACGAAGGCCGCCGGACCAAGCTGCGAAAGGCCGGCAATGCCAAACGTGGGCAATCCGCCGTTTTGCGGGATCTGAGGTATGCCCTGAATACCGAACTGGGCGGGAATGCCGCTCTGATTGGCGAAAGGTTGCAATTGGCTCGTAGCTAGGCGGCTGTAACCGAACCGCAACTCATTAATCGTGGTGGGTGAGAAAGCGTGGGTTTCGCTCAGCGCGCTGCCAAAGCTAACGTTGGTAAAGGTGTCGTTCTGGAAGCTGCCGCCATCCGCATATCCCTGGAAAGGGCCGGGAACAAAGTCCGGGTTGTTGGCATAACTGACCCGCCCGAACATTTGGTCCTTATCACTGAAGTTATGGTCTACCCGGGCGTCAAACTGATCGGTATTGTTCCTTACTACGGGGCCTGAGGCAAAATTGTCAAATATTCCGCTGCCGGTGTTGGGCATTGGAAAGAGATTCAACAGCTTGATGGCATTCGGGTCAAGGCGGTTGGCAGGCAGGATGTTCCCTGCGAAAGGTTCCCTCACAAAACCCGTGGTCGTGGCCACAAGACCTGTCAACGGGTCTATTTGCCCCGCCGTTACCGGACGCGTGGTGGCGGGATCAAAGACCGTGCCCAGCGGAAAGTTGCGGCCCAAGTCGTCGGTGCGCGACCCGCTTTGATACTTGGTCAGTTCGGATAAATCCGTGTAACCACTGGACCGCTCAAGCGCGGTGGGAACACTTTCCAAAAACGGCGTTGCCTGGCGAATCCTGGTACCTTCGTAATCTACAAAAAAGAAAGTCTTGTCTTTGCCGTTGTATACGTGAGGAATGCTGAGCGGGCCCCCCAAGGTAAAACCAAACTGGTTTTGCCGGTATTCGCCTTTGGTCTGGTTGGCGGCATTTTCAAAAAAGTTAGCCGCATCCAAGCCGCTGTTGCGCATGAATTCCCAGGCGTCGCCGTGGAACTGGTTAGTGCCGGATTTGATGGTCGCGTTCAACACAGCTCCGCCAGCGCGCCCGAATTCCGCGCTGAAGTTGCTGGTTTGCACCTTGAATTCCTGAACCGCGTCAATCGGCGGCCGAATGGCGTAAGCCGCGCCATTCAGAAAGTCGACCGAGTCGTTGTTATTGTCAATGCCATCCAGGATGTAGTCGTTTTCAGATGTGGGGACGCCATTGGCGATGAAAGTGCCCGTGGCATTCATTCCCCGCCCGGTTGGATAGGCAGAGGTTACTCCTGCAGCCAGTTGTGCAAGAAAAGTGTAGTTACGCCCGTTCAGGGGCAAGTCGTTCACTTCACGGGCTCCCACGACCTGCCCCACCGAGGCATTCTGGGTTTGCAACTGAGGAGGAGCCGCGCTGACATCAACCGTTTGCGTAACTTGCCCAGGTTTAAGCGCAAAGTCGACTACAACCGCCTGCTGCACGTTAACGGTTACGTTGCTGTGGGTGGCGCTCTCAAATCCCTGAAAAGTGACACCCACTTTATAGTTCCCGATCTTTACGGGCGTAAATACGTATCCGCCGTCCACCCCCGTCATGGTGGATACCGTCAATCCTGTTCCCACATTCGTCAGGCTTACCTTCGCGCCCGCGATTGCCGCCCCCGAGCTGTCCAGAACGGTTCCTTGCACACTCCCGGTATCTACCTGCGCAGATAGGCTCCCCACCCCCAGCGCCGCAACGACGGCCAGACCTAAAACCCATTCCGCCAACCCTTGCACAAACTTCTTATGCTTCATGATTTCCTCACTGAATCGCTTCCCGTCATTTCGTGAACGTTTACGTAACCGGAGATTTACACTGAACCGTTGATTCGTGTCAAGAAAATAATTTATACCCTTAAATTTTCCTATGGATATCGGGCATTCAGAACAGAGGGAAGCAGGGCCTCCATTCAGGTGAGGCCGCTGCGTTAAACGGTATTACGCCGACACAGGTCCCGCCTGCAAGAGATCGCAGGGAGCCAGCTCCTGTCACCCGATCTGCCCGGCAATGGACTTTTACGGCCGCTTGGTGAAGGGTGCGGCGGAGAGCAGGCTGGACGTGAAATTTGAGTGTGTATTTGAAACCAGGATGGACCTGCCCGGGTCAAGCTCCGAGCGGAAAACGCAGCGATTTAAAAGGTTTTCTGGATTCTGATTAGCCTCATGACCTCACCAAAAACAGGAGTCTGAATGGACCGCGATTTCGCTGCCTTGACAAGTTCAACCTGGTTAATCAAGGTTCAACGCGGAGCGAGACTTCTGTACCAGCTAACCTTTGAACCCCACGCAGTTTCCGGCCGCTGAAAGCGCGATTACTTCGCGCGCGTGTGGATTTCCATCCAATTCGCGATTTTGTCGAGGGCGAGCGGAGAGATCGTGGTTTCAATCTGGCTGTATTCGGCGGGGGCGCCGGTGCGAGCCGGCTGGAACAGGTGATTGAGTCCAGGCATTTCGTCAACCTCAAAGTCTTTGTTGCCGCCCGCCTTCAGAGCGGCTCGTAGGGCGGGAAGATTCTGCTGCGGGGGCACTTGCGTATCCTTCTCACCGATCAGCGCCAGCACGGGGCATTTCACGCGCTCAAGCACTGGCGCGGGATCATAATTTACAAAGTAGCGGAACCACGGCGTGCTCGCCTGCCTGATGGTTGCGCCAAGCTGCGCTTCCGGCATTTTCCCTGCCAGCTTCACGCGCATTTGATTCTCCAGGGTGGCGTCATCCCTGGAGCTTTTGACCAGCATCAGCAATTCGCGCTCGTCTGCGGCTTCACTTTTCACCTTCTCGCGCGGCACTCCCATCGACATGGCAATTGCCTGGGTCTGTTCCACCAGCAACTGGTCGCCGGGAACACCTGGCCCCGCCAGCATCACCACAAACGCCACCATGGGGTCGTTCGCCGCCACCATGGGAGCAATCTCGCCCCCTTCACTGTGGCCCAGCAAACCAACACGGTGCGCATCGACCTCCGGCCGGCTGCGTAGATAGGCAATGGCCGCCCCAGCGTCGCTGGCAAAATCCGCCGTGGTCGCCTTTGCGTAGACGCCGCTGGAGCCGCCCACGCCACGCTTGTCGTAGCGCAGCACGGCGAAATTCCTCCTCGCCAGAAAATCCGAGATCACCAGAAACGGCTTGTGCCCCATCACGGCCTCGTCGCGATTGTTCGGCCCCGAGCCAGAAATCAGCACCACGCCCGGGAATGGCCCTTGGCCGCGTGGAACGTTCAGTGTCGCGGCTAGCTTCACACCCGCGGCCGTGTTCTCAAACGTCACTAATTCTTCGCGATAGGGAAAAGGCGGCGTAGGGTTCTGCGACCGTCGCAATTCCAGGTCGGCCGTGCTCTTCAATCGCCTCAGGGTTAATGGCAGGCGCCCTTCTCCCTGCGACCACGTGCCTTCAATAGCCGTGCTATCCCCCTTGATCCGGCCCTCGAATTTTCCGCCCACGGCCTTTACGTTCAGCGTCAACTGCGGGCCGTTGCGAACGACGGAATCAACGGGAATGCCGTGTGCGCCTTGATCAGGACTGTCGAGCGTGCCCCTTATTAGCCCGTCCTTGGTTGTAAGGATGTGGAACACCACACGAAGCTTGGTCGCGCCCGTGTCCAGCGTGCCGATCCAGGCGCCGTCAATATCGGAAGGCTTCATGGCCGCCCCGCCAGCGTTGGCGTGCGCGGCCTCGCGCGTAAGTTTCAATGGCAACGGCTGGCCTTGCGTCCACGTGCCGTCAATCGACTCGCCGTTGGCGCTTACAGTGCCCTCATAGGATCCGTGTACTGAGTCCACACCGAAAACCAGCTTGGAATCCTTAAGCGTAATGGAGGTAACAGGAATGCCGTAAGCGCCCTGGTCCACACTGTCGAGCGTAGCCTTCAGCGCACCGTCCGCAGCCTTTGAAACGTGCAGAACCAAGTGAAGCTCCGCCCCACCGGCCGCCAGCGTTCCCTGCCAGTCGCCCGCAACGTCCACGGCGCCGCTTGCTGTACCAGCCCAAGACATGCAACCGATCAGCATCATTACCTGCATCGCTCTCATGGGTTGTACCTCAATGAGCTTTCACGTAGGAGCTACCCTGCCCATCCTGTTTGTTTCATCGTAGAAACGGATGGGGTTAAAGTCAAACGCGCGCCGGATTGGTAGTGCCACCTCACATCGTATCCCCACTGTGGGGTTAAAGTGCCTCAGTTCTCGGAGGTGAGAAGAGATGGCTACCTTGGCAAGGGGCGTTCCGGTGAGCACGGGGATCACGATTGATGGCAGGCAGGGCATTTCCCAACCTTCGTCCAAGGCGCTGAGCTTGCCGCCTTGGAACCCAAACCGTCAGCCAATCCTTCTAATCGGCACTCGGTCGTCTCTGTATCCACTTGATTACACATCGTTTAACCCGATTGGGTTCGTTTTTTCCGTGCATCTCATGCTTTTTCAGCCATTTAAGTCAACTTCGCAAACTAAAATTGGGTTCGTTTTTCGTGATCTGGTTTATTATCAATAACCTTGGGTTCGTTTTCGTGTAAAAAAATCCGTTTCGCCTGCGCGGGCTTCGTCCACGGGATCTTCCGATGGAGGGGAGCTCGAATTCGGCGCCAGGAGTAGCTTTGCACCGCCATCGTGCACTTTGAATTTTGCGTCATGCATTTTTCCTGACCTCCGTCACTGCGCCAGCATCGCGCGCCGTGGGCGCACGGACCTCCCAGGCTGCAATAAGAAATCACAAACTAAGCCTACCAAGGTGCGGCGAGACACGGGAGACGATTGGGACAAATGAGACGATTTATTTTTGGCCGCTTTCCGGCAGGTTAGCAAGGTCACAACACACCCCGCCCCTCGTCTGGCATTCCGGCCGGATTGCTGATACATTTCCGGGCCACGCAATCATGCGGGTTAGTTTGAAGACGGTGCAATTCCAGCGGAGGAAATAAAACGCATGGCCAAACCACGCTTTGCCACCATGAAGATTCTGCGGACCGCGATTTTCGCCATGACTGCTCTGCTCCCCACAGCCCGGGCTCAGCAGTTCACGCTGCCTGCGGTCATGAGCGCACCTTTTCCGGAGCTGCTCTCCGCAGCCCCGGTGGGCGGAGCGGTCGTCTGGGTGCTGAACGAGCAGGGGCAGCGCAATCTTTACACGGCCTTACCACCCTATCACCAGGCGCGCAAGCTCACCACGTGCAACCTCGACGACGGGCAGCAGATCGATCAGGTGGATTGGACGCCCGACGGCCAATCCGTGGTCTATGTGCGAGGCGGCGACTTTGAGATGCGCCGCGCGGACCCCAATCCGCGCTCTTTCCCGCAAGGTGTGGAGCAGGCCATCTGGATAGTCTCAACGCAAGGCGGCGCACCGCGGCGGTTGGCTGAGGGGCGCTCACCGCAGGTTTCGCCGCGCGGAGACGTTGTAGCCTATATCTACAAGGATCAAATCTGGAGCGTGCGCGCGGATGGAGCAGGCAAGCCGCGGCAGTTGGTGCAAGCGCTTGGCAAGGAAGGCGAGCTGCAGTGGTCGCCCGACGGACAGATGCTGGCCTACGTCAGCCACCGCTCCGGCCACAGCGTGATCGGGGTCTACGACTTTACTGCAAAAAGCGTTCATTACCTCGATCCCAGCGTGGATAACGACTCGCAGCCCGTCTGGTCACCCGATGGCGCCGAGGTTGCCTTCATCCGCATCGCCGCCTCCGGGCGCGAATTTGCTTTTGGACCGCGACGCGAAGGTGAACCCTGGTCCATCCGCGTAGCCCGCGTTGCCAGCGGCGAGGGCCACCAGGTATGGAAAGCGGACTTGGGGCCGGGCAGCGTGTTTCGCGGCGTTGAGGCCGCGCACCAACTTTTCTGGACGCGCAGGGGTCATCTGGTCTTCCCATGGGAGAAGACCGGTTGGCTGCACCTTTACGCATGGCCCGCAAGCGGCGGCCAAGCCGCGCTGCTGACGCCCGGCGACTTTGAGGTGGAATACGTCGCGCTGGCCGCGGATAAGGAAACCCTGCTCTACAACTGCAACCAGAATGACATTGACCGGCGCCACGTGTGGAGCGTGGAGGCAAGCGGCGGCGCGCCCCGCCAGCTTACCACCGGTACGGGCATTGAGTGGTGTCCGCTGGGCGTGGCCGGCGGGGCAGTGGCACTGCTGCGCTCCAATGCGCGGCGTCCGGCGCGAGTGGCCGTTCTGCAGTCGGGCAGACTTCATGACCTGGCCGCCGGTAACACTCCTGCGGATTTCCCCCTGCACGCGCTGGTAACTCCGCAACCCGTCATCTTCAGCGCCTCGGACGGCATGCCGATTCACGGACAGATTTTTCTGCCTCCGGATGATACCGACCGCCGGCATCCCGCCGTGGTGTTTGTTCACGGCGGCTCGCGGCGTCAGATGATGCCCGCCTGGCACTACATGGGCTATTACAACAACGCCTATGCGCTTAATCAGTACCTGGCCAGCCGCGGCTACGTGGTGCTGGCCATCAACTATCGCAGCGGCATTGGTTACGGACTTAACTTTCGCGAGCCCCTGAACTACGGCGCCACCGGCGGCAGCGAATTCAACGACGTTACGGGCGCCGGCCTCTATCTGGCCGCCCGCTCTGACGTTGACGGCGCGCGCATCGGCATTTGGGGCGGCTCCTACGGCGGCTATCTCACCGCCATGGCGCTCTCCCGCGCCTCAAGGCTGTTCCGGGTGGGCGTGGATATGCACGGCGTCTTTGATTGGAACGACGTTATTCAAAATTTCGTGCCTGCCTACAACCCGCTGGCGCATCCTGCGCAAGCCCGCCTGGCTTATGAGTCGTCTCCGGCAGCCTCAATGAGCACATGGCGTTCTCCCGTGCTGGTGATTCAGGGTGACGACGACCGCAACGTTCCCTTCAGCCAGTCCATCAAACTGGTGGCGGCCTTGCGCAAGCAGCACGTGCCCTTCCAGCAGCTTGTGCTGCCCGATGAGATTCACGATTTTCTCACCCACGGCGCGTGGCTGAAGGCCTATCAGTCCACATCCGACTTTTTGGACCACTACCTGCACCCGGCGTCATAGCGCTTGTCCGCCAGAGGGTCGTGATGAGGGCAGCGGATGCGCCGCCGGGTAACGGATTCTCCTGCGCCCACTGGCCGCCGCGCCGCTCTCGAAACCCCGCACCACAATAATTCTCTTAAAACCCAAGGTCAAAAAGGCCTGACGTCAGTACCACGCAGCCAGCGCTCAAACCAAAGGACGCACCATGGGGCAGGCGCCGCGCGGCCGTCAATCTGCCGCCTGCCCTGGGCGGCAGCGCGGCGAAGATATGGGCGTGCACTGCGCGGATGGGCATAGAATGGTGGCATATGGCCAACCCTTCGATAAAATCGCGCCCAAGATTGGTGATTGCCGGGCTGGCGGGTGATTCCGGAAAGACGCTGGTAGCGCTGGGGATCTCGATTCTGGCACGGCGGATGGGTCTGCCGGTGGCGGCCTTCAAGAAAGGTCCGGACTACATTGACGCGGCGTGGCTGGCGTGGGCCACGGGGCGGCCCTGCCGCAATCTGGACACGTGGATGATGGGCAACGCCAGGGTGACGCAGAGTTTTCTGCGCCACGCGGAGCCCGATGGCTTGAACGTAATTGAGGGCAACCGCGGCGTTTACGATGGGGTGGGCAACAACGGCAAACATAGCACTGCGGACCTGGCCAAACTGCTGAAGGCGCCGGTAATTCTGGTGACCAACTCCACCAAGATGACGCACACCGAAGCCGCGCTGGTATTGGGCGTGATGGATTACGACCCGGAAATGCAGCTGGCGGGCGTGGTGCTGAACCGGGTGGGCGGCGAGCGGCACCTGGGCACGCTGGTGCGCACCATTGAAAGCCGTACGGGAGCGCCTGTTATTGGCGCGATTCCGCGCTTTGGCGAGGGCGATCTGGTGCCTGGCCGGCACCTGGGGCTGGTGACGCCGGCGGAGCATCCGGCGCTGGGGGAATTGGAAGAGAGGCTGGTGAAGCGCCTGGAAGCTCACCTGGACCTGAAGCGGCTGGTAAAGATAGCGCGGAGTGCGGAGCATTGGGGAGGGGCTGCCGAGGAGGACGGCGAAACGCCGCGCGGCCTGGGGTTGCGGATTGGCGTGATCCAGGATTCGGCATTCACCTTTTATTATCCGGAAAATCTGGAAGCGCTGGAGCGCGCCGGCATGGAACTGATCCCTGTCTCGTCGCTGGCAAATAGCGCGCTGCCCGAGAATCTGCACGCTTTGTATATTGGTGGAGGCTTTCCGGAAACGCACGGCGCCCGCATAGCGGCCAACCGGCCGTTTTTGGCGGCGCTGAGGAAAGCCGCCAGAAAAGGTCTGCCAATCTACGCGGAGTGCGGCGGGCTGATGTTGCTTTCCCGCGCCATGCACTGGCAGGGGTTGCGCTACGAGTGCGCCGGGGTTTTTCCGGTGGAGGTGGAGGTGGAAGCGCGCCCGCAGGGACACGGCTACGCCAGCCTTGTAGTAGACCAGCCCAATCCTTTCTTTAAGGAAGGCGCAATAATCCGGGGGCATGAGTTCCACTATTCCAGGATTGTTCGCAGCGGCAGAATTCCGGTGACGGTAGCAGCGGTAAAGCGCGGCGTGGGATGTGGTGGCGGGCGGGACGGGATGATTGCAGGCAATGTCTGGGCAAGCTACACGCACCTGCACGCCGAGGCCACGCCGGCCTGGGCCAGGGGCATGGCGAGGGTGGCCCGGCAGTTCTCGAAAATTGCTGCAAAATAAGCAACCTGCGAGCTGGCAAGCGCCGCGATATGGAGAAAAAGGAGAGGCTTGTCACTATTTGCAGTGATTCAGATCACTGTACAGCTTGAACAGAGTCACATACCGTGGAAACGGACTCATGATCTTGATAGCGGCGAGCGGTGTGGAAATGGAGGCCGCGAAGGGTGACGGAAGGAGGTCCTATGACAGACCTGAGAACAGAATTGAGAGGGCAGGCAGGCTTACTTAAGAAACAGATACACGATTTGGTGGAGACGGCGGGAACCGTTCCGGTGGGGCAGGTGACCGTAGGCCAGGTGATTGGTGGCATGCGAGGGGTAATCGCGCTGGTGTGCGATACGTCTCTGGTTGATGCGGAGAAAGGCCTTATTGTGCGCGGAATTCCCATTCTGGAGCTGGCCTCGCGCCTGCCCGAGGAAATTTTCTTTCTGCTGTGCACCGGGCGGCTGCCAGCGGCGGAAGAGACCTCGGCGCTCGAAGAGGAGTTCCGCAAACACGCCGAGGTTCCGCAATACGTTTGGGATGTGCTGCGGGCTATGCCGGCAGATTCGCATCCGATGACCATGTTCAGCACCGGTATTCTGGTGATGGAGCGCGATTCCATCTTCCGGCGGCGCTATTCGGAGGGCATGCATAAGGATGAGTATTGGGAAGCGACGCTGGAGGATTCCATCCGGCTGCTGGCCAAGCTGCCGGCGCTGGCGGCAGGCATTTACCGCATCCATACCGGGCTGCCGCCGTGGGCTGGTCCGGTTCCGGCGCTGGACTGGGGCGCTTCGTTTGCGCGCATGCTGGGGCTGCCGGACCCGGGCGGTGAATTTTCCAACCTGATGCGGCTTTACCTGACCCTGCACTGCGACCACGAGGGCGGCAATGTAAGCGCGTTCACCTGCCACACCGTGGGCTCCGCGCTGTCGAACCCGTATTATGCCGTATCAGCAGGCATGAACGGGCTGGCCGGACCTCTGCACGGGCTGGCAAACCAGGAGTGCCTGCACTTTGTGAGGACAGTTATGGAAAAGTTCGGCGGCGTTCCTACGGCCGAACAACTGAGCGCCTTCGTGGTGGAGACACTGCAGCAGGGGAGCGTGATTCCGGGCTACGGCCACGCCGTGCTGCGCAATACCGATCCGCGCTTTACTGCGTTCCACGTTTTTGGGGAGAGGGTTTGCGCAAATGATGACATCTTCCGCATTGTGGACCTGATCTTTAAGGTGACGCCCGGCGTGCTGCGCACGCACGCGCGCATAAAAGACCCGTGGCCCAACGTTGACGCGATTTCAGGTTCTCTGCTTTACCACTTTGGATTAAAGCAGTATGACTTTTATACGGTGCTTTTTGGCGTTTCGCGCGCCATGGGCATGTGCGCCCAGTTGATTATCAACCGCGCTGTGGGCAGCCCGATCACCCGGCCCAAATCCGTTACCAGCAACTGGCTGAGGGAAGCGGGAAAAGGAAAGAGGGTGGCGGCTTGATGCGGGTTCGATGGGGAATACGCTGAGCCCGGCCGGGGCTTGGTGAAAGAAGAAGTGGTTAGACCGGGGAAAAGCCGCGGCTTTTCCCCGGGTCTGTTTTTGAGGGGAGAGTAAACGACTACGCGCGCACTGTAAGCACGGGGCGGCAGCCGAGCTGGATAACGCGATGCGTAGTGGAACCGAACAGGGCCAGATTCACAATACCCCGGCCTCGAACGCTGAGCGTTATAAGCTCGCTGTCAGTTTCCACAGCGACCTGCAAAATCTCCTCGTAGGGCTTGCCAACTCTTACCACCGACTTTACACGGCACCAGTTACGCGCTTCGCCGCTTACCAGGCCTTCAAGGCGGTTTGTCGCCTGGTGGATTTCCTTATCCAGGTCGCTGCCCTTCGGTGCGTGCTCAATCACGTGGAGCAGGGTGAGTTCGGCGTCGTATTCGGAAGCTAAAGAAAGCGCATAGTCCAAGGCCTTCTCGGAAGGCGCGGAAAAATCGGTGCAGTACAGGATGTGGCGCAGGTTGATTTGCGGAGCGGGCTCGCTGGCATTCACAAAGCCGTGGCTGGGCTTGCAGACGGTGAGAACGGGATAGTTCGCCTTGCGCAAAATGCGCTCGGTAACAGAGCCCAGCAGCAAGCGGTCCTTACCGGCGCGGCCATGGGTCCCCATGGTGATCAGGTCCGCCGATTCCCGCTCCGCCGTGGAGAGAATGGTGTCGATCACGGGGCCTTCAATCACCTGCAGCCTGGCCTTTACCAGGCCCTGCGTTCGCGCCTGAGCAAAACGCTCCAGCTCGCGATCAGCCTCCGGGCGGCGATCCCAGTAATTAGCGTGCATGGTATCGGGCAGCGTGTCATAGGCGTAGGAAGAGGTCATGGGGCTTACAACGTGCAGCAACGTCAGGCGCGAGTCGTAGTGGTGCGCCAGCGACTCGGCGTAAGCGAAGGCGCTGACGGAGAAGACGGAAAAGTCAACCGGACAAAGGATGGAATTGATTTTAAGCATGCCGCTCACCTCCGGACTGAATGTCCTGATTGAAATGCGGGCGGGCAACGGGCGAGGCGCGCAGCCGCCAGCGGCCCGGCTTTCTCCGCCTACATATTACTCCCGGATTTTGCAAGCAGCGCAGGAAGGGACGAAGCGCACCCTCTGAAAACTGTTTCAGCCGCCATTTGCAGGCGATTTTGAGGGCGCCAACCGGCGATGCTGATGCCGGCATACGGCACAGCAATAACAGGCGCCGAAACTTTCACGGGCGAACCAGACGGAATAACAGCTTGCGGAGTTAGAGCTTAGCGCGGCAAAAAGATTAGAACATTGCCGCGCCCCCCGCATTGGCAACCACCTATTGGAATTGTGTGACACAGAGAGGTGTGACCTGTATCAACCCACACTATCAGAGGTGATGGGAGTCACATACACCGGGTTTATGCAGAGAGAGATTGTAGCCGCGTAGAAAGGAACAGGAGGCCACATGCCAAGCTATGTGAACCCTGACAAATGTGATGGCTGCAAAGCCCAGGACAGGACAGCCTGCCAATACATTTGTCCGAACGATTTGATGCTTTTGAATACCGAAACGATGAAAGCCTACAACCGTGACGTTTCGATGTGCTGGGAGTGCTACAACTGCGTAAAAATTTGCCCCACTCAGGCCATTGAGATCCGCGGCTACGCTGATTTTGTTCCCATGGGCGCGTCGGTTACGCCGCTGCGCTCAACCGATTCCATCATGTGGACCGTGAAATTCCGCAACGGCACACTGAAGCGCTTCAAGTTTCCCATCCGCACCACAGCCGAAGGAGCTGCTGTGCCGACAGGCGGTTTTGAATCCGCTGCGGATCTGGCTAGCCCGCTCCTGTTTACTGAACCGGCTTCGATCGGGCAACCGGAGCTGTTCAGCCTTGGGAAGCGAGCATAAGGAGACACAAAAATGGCACATTTTGAAACCCAAGTCGTCGATACCGACCTGCTGATACTGGGGGGCGGCATGGCGGCTTGTGGAGCTGCAGTGGAGGCCGCTTATTGGGCAAAACAGAACGGCCTGAAAGTAACGCTGGTCGATAAGGCTGCGGTGGACCGTTCCGGGGCCGTCGCCATGGGTCTTTCCGCCATTAATCAATACGTAGGGCTAAAGGACGGTGTGAACAGTGTCAAGGACTACGTCGATTATGTGCGCAACGACCTGATGGGGATAACCCGCGAGGATCTGGTCGCCAATATCGCCCGCCATGTGGATTCCTCCGTGCACCTGTTTGAGAAGTGGGGGTTGCCGATCTGGAAAGACGAGGCCGGCAACTACGTGCACGAAGGCCGATGGCAACTGATGATCAACGGAGAGTCCTACAAGGTGGTGGTGGCGGAAGCCGCCAAAAACGCCTTGCTGCAGGACGGAGCGGGCCAGATCTTTGAGCGCATCTTCATCGTGGGACCGCTCATGGATGGCGACCGCTGCGCCGGAGCGATTGGATTTTCCGTGCGCGAAAACAAGGTGTACGTCTTCAAGGCCAAGGCAACCCTGGTGGCCATGGGAGGCGCGGTACACGTCTTTAAGCCGCGCAGCAGCGGCGAGGGCATGGGGCGCGCCTGGTATCCGCCGTGGAACGCCGGATCCTCGGCATTCTTCACCCTGCAGGCCGGCGCAGAGATGACGTGCCAGGAAGTGCGGTTTATCCCGGTGCGCTTCAAGGACGCTTACGGTCCGGTGGGCGCCTGGTTCCTGCTCTTCAAGTCGCGCGCCACCAACGCCATGGGCGGCAATTACATGGTGGAACGCAAGGCAGAGCTGGAAAAATGGATGCCTTACGGCCGCGTAAAGCCCGTCCCCGCCAATCTGCGCAACTACCTGGGCATGCTGGACGTGATGGAAGGCAAAGGCCCGTTGTTTATGCGCACGGAAGAGGCCATGCAGGCTCTTGCCGATGCGTACAAGGATGATCCGAAAGCATACAAGAAGAAGCTGAAGGACCTGGAATCCGAAGCCTGGGAAGACTTTCTGGATATGACGATTTCGCAGGCGATTCTGTGGGCGGGTTCGAACGTGCAGCCGGAACAGCGAAGTTCCGAGATTGCCGCTGCCGAGCCTTACTTCATCGGGTCGCATTCGGGCGCTTCGGGAGCGTGGGTAAGCGGACCGGACGATCTGCAGACCGAAGAGACTCGCACCCAGTACGCGTGGGGGTATCCCTGCATGTCAACCGTAAAGGGGCTGTTCTGCGCGGGCGACGCTTCCGGCGCTTCAAGCCATAAGTTCTCATCCGGCTCGCACGCGGAAGGGCGCATTGCCGCCAAGGCTGCCATCAAGTACGTGGTGGACCACAAAGACGCTCCTTCCATCGACATGACCGCGGTTCAGGAGAAGGTGGCGGAAGTGCTCAAGCCGCTCGAAACCTACGAAAAGCATCATGGAGAAACCACTGACCCGGAGATCAACCCCAACTACATCCGGCCGCGCATGTTCATGTTCCGGCTTCAGAAGATCATGGACGAATACGCGGGCGGCGTGAGTTCCCAATTTACAACCAACAAGGTGCAACTTGAGAGAGGCCTGGAGCTGCTGGGGCTGCTGAAGGAAGACGCCCAAAAGCTGGGAGCCGCCAACCTTTACGACCTGATGCGCGCCTGGGAAAACGTCCACCGGCTGTGGCAGGCGGAAGCCCACGTGCGCACCCTGTTGTTCCGTGACGAAACCCGATGGCCGGGCTACTACTTCAGGGCCGATAAGCCGGACTTGGACGAAGAACACTGGCACGTCTTCGCCAATTGTCGTTACGACCCCGAGAGCAAAGAGTGGGAAATGATGACGCGTCCCATCATGCACATCTTTCCGCAGGCGAAAGAGCATGAATTGCTGGGTGGTTAGCCCTTAATCATCTCCACGGGAGGCTTCCGCCCTCCGGCTTAAGCCTCCCCAAACTTCAACCTGGAAGCTGCGATGGAAACGACACCTGGACCACAATGCCCCTATTGTTCCGCGCCCCTGGTCGCCTGGGCCAACCCCCAGCTCACCTCGTGGCCGGGTGAGTTCCAATACGTTTGCTTCAACGATGAATGCCCGTATTTCGTCCGTGGCTGGGCGTGGATGGAGAGGCGCTACAGCGTTAAGGCCTCCTACCGTTTTCGCTTTGATCCCGCAACCGGCGAGCGCGGTCCTTTGCCCGTATGGTCAAAGGAAGCGCTGCGTTCCGGCATTATGAGCGAAGGAGTTTGCACGCGTGCGTGACATCTCAGCCCTGGTATCGCCCCATCCGCCCGATTGCCCCAGCGTAGGACGCCAGGATGCGTTTCCCTTCCGCTGCGGAAAGGACCTGGCCTGCTTTACTTCCTGCTGCCGCGACGTCTCCATTGTCCTTACCCCTTACGACGTGCTGCGCATGAAGCACGCGCTGAAGATGGACTCCTCGGAATTTCTGCAGCGCTACACCATTGTAGCCAATACCCGGCAGCGGCAATTTCCCCTGGTATTGATCCGCATGGATGAACAGACCAAGGCTTGCCCCTTTGTCGGAGCGGAGGGCTGCTCCATCTATGGCCATCGGCCCTGGGCCTGCCGCATGTATCCGCTGGGCTTTGCGGAACCGCAACAGCCCGCGGCCGGCAGCAAGGGGTTCTACTTTGTGTTGCGCGAGGAATTGTGCCAGGGGCACAAAGAAACCGGGCAACATACGGTGGAAGCCTGGCTGGCGGCGCAGGGGCTTGATGAGTACGAAATGATGGAGGAGTCGTTTGCGAAGCTCCACCTGGGCTCGACGGCGGCTAGCGGCGAGCCTTTAGATCCCAACCTGATTGCCATGTACTTTATCGCCTGTTACGACCTGGATCGCTTCCGGCAGTTCGTTTTCTCCACAACCTTTTTGAAACGCTTTGAGGTTGAGGCAGCGCGTGTGGAAGCCGTCCGTAACGATGACGAAGAGCTGCTGAACCTGGCCATGGACTGGCTGCGGTTTGTTTTGCTCCATGAGCGGACCTTGAAATTTGTCCAGCCCTCTTTGCCACGGCCAAAGTGCACGGCAAGACCTGCCGGCGGGTTGTCGGCATGAGATAAGGAACGTCCATGGTTCCCGTGGAAAGTGAACGGAGAAGCGGGCAGGAAGTTTTGGTGATAGGCGGCGGCATTGCCGGAATTACAGCAGCGTTGGAAGCAGCCGAAGCAGGGTGCAGCGTCATACTGATTGAAAAAGAGCCTTACCTGGGCGGAAGAGTTGCAAAATCGCACCTCTATTTTCCCAAGCTTTGCCCTCCCGGATGCGGTTTGGAGATCAACTTCCGACGCATCAAGATCAATCCCCGCATCCAGGTGTCTACGCAGACCGAGCTGGAGTGCCTGGAAGGTATTCCAGGCAGCTATCTGGCCACGCTGCGATTTTCTCCCCGCCATGTAACCAGCGACTGCACGCTGTGCGGAGCCTGCGCCGAAGCCTGCCCCGCCGAGCGCCCCGACACCTTCAACGAAGGACTCAGCAAGACCCGCGCCGCCTACCTGCCCTTCTCGACGGCCTTCCCGGCCCGCTACGCCATTGATCGCAACGCCTGCAAGGAAGGCTGCCGGGCTTGTGAGGAGGCCTGCAAGTACCACGCCGTTGACCTGGCCCAGCAGCAGACGCGCAAAACCATTCTGGTTTCGAGCGTGGTGCTGGCCACGGGATGGGCGCCTTACGACGCCGCGCGCATCGAGAACCTGGGCTTTGGCAGGTATCCCAACGTTCTGACCAACGTGCTGGTGGAGCGGCTGGCGGACGTGAACGGCCCTTCGGGCGGTAAGCTGCTAAGGCCTTCGGATGGTTCGGTGCCACGCCGTGTGGCGTTTATCCAGTGCGCCGGGTCGCGCGATCAGAACCACCTGCCCTACTGCTCCTCGGTGTGCTGCACCGCTTCACTGAAGCAGTGCACCTACTTCCAGAAGTTGCTGCCGGATACTCAAATCACCGTCTTCTACATCGATATCCGCACGCCGGGCCGGCTTGAGGAATTCCTCACAAAGGTGACAGCCGCAGGATCAATTCAACTGGTCAAAGGCAAGGTGGCGCGCATTGAAGAAGATGCCTTGACCAAAGACTTGATTGTGCACGCTGAAGACATACTGCATGGCAAAAGGCTGGCGCTACGCTTTGATCTGGTGGTGCTGGCGACTGGCATTGTGCCCCAAACCAGCGGTCTGCCCGCCGCCTTCACCCTGGATGAGTTTGGCTTTGCAACCGGCGGCGCCGACGGGCTCTGTGCCGCTGGCTGTGTGAAGCGGCCCGAAGACGTAAGCGCCAGCGTGCGCGATGCCGCCAGCGCCGCTCTTAAATCCCTGCAGAGCGCGGCGGGGAGCGTGCAGCATGGATAATAAGCTGGGAGTTTACATCTGCGCCGGGTGCTCGATAGGCGATACGATCAATCTTCAGCCGCTGGTGCGCATTGCCGAAAAGGACTTTCACGCCACCTGCTGCAATACGCACCCTTTCCTCTGCGGGCCTGAGGGCCTGGCGGCCATTCGCCAGGATCTGGAAGCCGGGGCCGCAGACCGCCTGTTGATTGCCGCCTGCTCGCCGCGCGTCAAATGCGAGGAGTTCTCATTTGGCCCCTACCGGGTTATGGAGCGCGTGAACCTGCGCGAGCAGGTGGTTTGGACCCATCCTGCCCACGACGAAGACACGCAGGCCATGGCGGAAGATTACCTGCGCATGGGACTGGCCAGGGCTGTGAAGATGGAGCCATTCGACCACGCCAAGGATGGCATCTCCAAATCCATTCTGGTGGTGGGCGGCGGCGTTACCGGCATCACGGCGGCCCTGGAAGGCGCCGAGGCCGGGTACGACACCATCCTGGTGGAAAAGCAAGACCACCTCGGCGGCGCCTTGGCCAATGCCAAGCTGGCTCTGCCAAGCCGTCCGCCCTACACCGTGCCTGCGCCCTGCACTTTGACCCAAAAAATTAAACGCCTGGGCAGCAATCCGCGCACGACGATTTATACATCAACCCGGATTCGAAAGGTCGAAGGGGAGCCCGGGCGGTTTGATGTAACCCTGGAAAAAGGTCCGGCTACCAGCCGGCACCGCGTGGGCGCCGTGGTGATGGCGACAGGCTGGAAACCATATGACGCCACCCGGCTCGCCCACCTGGGCTACGGCCTTTCACCCAACGTGATCACCAGTGTCGAATTCGAAGCTCTGGCCAAGGCCGGAAAGTGGTCCAGGCCGTCGGACGGCGGCCGCATCCAGAGGGTGCTGTTTATCCAGTGCGCCGGGTCGCGGGATGCCAGCCATCTGCCTTATTGCTCCGCCACCTGTTGCATGGAGACGCTGAAGCAGGTGTATTACCTGCAGCAGGAACAGCCGCAAGCGGAAACCTACGTTGTATACCGCGACATGAGAACTCCCGGACAGTACGAGAAGTTCTACGCCGCCGTGCAGGATCATCCCACAACCTTCTTCGTCAAGGGCGATATCCAGTCGGTCAGGCAGATTGAAGGCGGCAAGCTTTCGGTGGGTGTTTCCAACTCACTTTTTGGCGGGGACTTTCAACTGGCCGTTGACCTGATCGTGCTGGCAATTGGCATGACGCCGAATTCCGCCGATGGCGAGGCTCTGTGCACTTTGCGCAGTGCTCAGGCAAAACTACAAGCCAGCCTGCCGGATGGCCAAAGGGCCGAACTGGAAAGCACGGTGGCCCGGCTTGCCGGGCACCAGGGAACCGAAATTCTGAACCTGGCTTACCGGCAGGGCCCGGACCTGCCCGTGCTCACCGGAGGCTTTCCTGACTCGCACTTCATCTGCTTCCCCTATGAAACGCGCCGCACCGGTATCTATGCGGCTGGCGCCGTGCGCGCCCCTATGGACGCATCGCTGGCCGAAGAAGACGCCCGCGGCTCAATGCTGAAAGCCATTCAAAGCGTTGAATTCTGCGCCCGCGGGGAAGCCGTGCATCCGCGCGTGGGCGACCTGTCGTATCCCTCTTTTCTGCTGCAGCGCTGCACGCAATGCAAACGCTGCACCGTGGAGTGCCCGTTTGGAGCGATCGATGAGGATGAAAAAGGCACGCCCAAGTTCAACCCAACCCGCTGCCGGCGTTGCGGCGTCTGCATGGGCGCGTGCCCGGAAAGGATCATCTCCTTCCAGAATTATTCCGTGGACATCATCTCGAGCATGATCAAGGCCATTGAAGTGCCCGAGGAAGATGAGGAAAAGCCCCGAATCCTGATGTTTGTCTGCGAGAACGACGCCTACCCGGCGCTCGATGCCGCTGCCCTCGCCCGCGTTCCCTTTGACGCCAGCATCCGGGTTATTCCCCTGCGGTGCCTGGGCTCGCTGAACATCATCTGGATTGCCGACGCACTCTCGCGCGGCATTGACGGCATCATGATGCTGGGCTGCGAGCACGGCGACGATTATCAGTGCCACTTTATCAAGGGCAGCGAACTCGCTGCCCGCCGTTTGGAAAACGTCAAAGAAACCCTGTCCAGGCTGCAGCTTGAGTCGGAACGGATTCAGGTGGAGCAGGTTGCCATCAACGAATACGCCAAGCTTCCGGCCTTGATTGGAAGCTTTGCAGAACGTCTGCGAGAAATCGGGGCGAACCCCTACAAGGGATTTTAGCCATGGCGGAATCATTCGAGATTAAATCGGACGCTGGTTTTATCCGGGATGTGATGAGAAGCGGCGGAGAAGACTTCAAGAAGTGCTTCCAGTGCGCCGCCTGCACCTCCGTTTGTTCGCTCTCCACCCAGGAGAATCCATTCCCGCGCCGACAGATGTTACTGGCCCAGTGGGGGCTGAAGGACAAATTGATGGAAGATGCCGGACCCTGGCTCTGCTTCTATTGCGGCGATTGCACCAAGGTCTGTCCGCGCCAGGCTTATCCGGGCGAAACCATGATGGCCCTGCGCCGCCTGCTGACCGCCGAATACGATTGGACGGGACTTTCCAGCCTGATGTATCGCTCCGCCTTCTGGGAATTCGGCATCCTGGGCCTGGTCTCCGCGCTGGTGGTGATGCTGTTTACCCTGCCCCACAGTTTTGGCTTTGGGCTGCTCAGCCGCTCCGGTTCCGAGGCCATGTCCACGGTAATGCTGAACCGGTTTGCTCCCGTGGAAGTCGTCCACATTGCGGATCGCGCCATGGCGGCTCTGCTGGCCATTTTGCTGCTGCTGAACGCTTCCCGCATGTTTGCCAGAATCACGCGCGGCTCGAATATTCCCGTCCGCACCTACTTTTCGCAATTGCCATTCCTGATACTGCAGGGCGTGACGCAGATGCGGTGGAGAGACTGCAACAGCGAGGAGTCGCACACCAACTGGGGGCGTCATCTGTTTCTGGTGGGCGGCTACGCCACCATGTTCACCCTGGTGGTGGTGTTCCTGCCTTGGTTCCAGGTGGAAGACAGCAGCTTTCATCTGACCTCCATCCTGGGCTACGCCGCGACCGTGGCCCTGATGGTGAGCACGGCGTGGATTATTGCGGACCGCATCCTGAAGCGGACGGAGATGCACCGCTTCAGCGAGCTGACGGACTGGATGTTTCCCATCCTGCTGTTCCTGACGGCGCTGAGCGGCATCAGCCTGAATCTGCTCCGCCTGATGAACCTGCCCATGCCGACTTATGTGATGTACGTAACCCACATGGCGATAGCGGTTCCCATGCTGGTGGTTGAAGTGCCTTTCGGAAAATGGGCGCACCTGCTCTATCGCCCGCTCGCGATCTACGTGGCGGGCGTCAAAAGCCGGGCTTCGGAGTTTTCCACCGAACAGGCCGCAGCCGCAAACCAGGCAATTGCGTAAAAGAGGAGAACTAGTATGGCTGACGAGAATGGCAAGAGCTCGACAAAGATGCTGGATGAGCTGGAGAAGGGGCCTTGGCCAAGCTTTGTGCGCGAAATCAAGAAAGCAAGCGAAGGCAGCCCGATGTGCCACGACCTGCTGGGTCTGGTGGAGCTTTCTTATGAAGAGAAGCGCAACCACTGGAAGCACGGGGGCATTGTGGGCGTGCTAGGCTACGGCGGCGGCGTGATTGGCCGCTACAACGATGTTCCCGAGCAGTTTCCCAACATCGCTCACTTTCACACCATGCGCATTAACCATCCATCCGGATGGTTCTACACCAGCGACGCCATCCGGACGCTGTGCGACATCTGGGAGCGGCACGGCTCCGGACTTACCAACATGCACGGCTCTACCGGCGATATCATTTTTCTAGGCACGAAGACCGATGAGCTGGAACCCACGTTTAAGGAATTGACGGCGGCCGGCTACGACCTGGGCGGCAGCGGGTCCGACATGCGAACCCCATCCTGCTGCGTGGGCCAGGCCCGCTGCGAGTGGGCCTGCTACGATACCATGGCCACCTGCGATGACCTGACGCACACCTATCAGGATGAGCTGCACCGCCCCGCCTTCCCTTACAAATTCAAGATCAAGTGCAGCGGCTGCCCCAACGATTGCGTGGCCTCCGTTGCCCGCGCCGACCTTTCGATCATCGGCACCTGGCGCGACGACATTCAGCAGGACGACACAGCGGTCAGTGAGTATGCGGCCGCCGGGCTGAATATTCAGAAAGACGTTTGCGACCACTGCCCTACCCGCTGCATGGAGTGGGATGGCGCCAGACTGACCATCCGCAACCGGGAATGCGTGCATTGCATGCACTGCATCAACGTGATGCCCAAGGCCCTGCGGCCAGGCAACGATAAAGGCGCGGTCGTTATGATCGGGTCGAAAGCGCCCATCGTTCAGGGCGCCCTGCTTTCCTCGGTGCTGATTCCCTTTGTGCCCGCCGGGGAACTGCTCGACACCCTAAAGGAGTTGATTTCGCGAATCTGGGACTTTTGGAATGAGTACGGAAAGAACCGGGAAAGGGTCGGAGAACTGATCCAGCGGGTCGGCCTTGCGAACTTCCTGGACGCTATCGGGCTTGATCCGGCGCCACAGATGGTGAGCGCGCCGCGGGACAATCCCTATATTTTCTTCCAGGCCCAGGAGATCAAAGCAGACGAAACCTAAGAATTAGGCTGCATTCGCGGTCGAGAAATTCGCGGCAAAGGAGAAGAGAAGATGGCCACAGCAGTCACAAAGCGGATTACCGATATCGGGCCGCCGAATTACCAGCAGTTCCTGCACCCTGTGATCAAGAAGAATTATGGACAGTGGAAATATCATGAAAACATCAGCCCCGGCGTGCTGTGCCACGTTTCGGAAACCGGCGACCGCATCTACACCGTCAGGGCCGGATCACCGCGCCTGCTCAGCATCCAGACGCTGCGGATGTTTGCCGCCCTGGCGGATAAGTACACCGGGGGCTACCTGCGCTTCACCAGCCGCAATAATGTGGAGTTCCTGCTCGACAACCCCGCCAACATTGAGCCGTTAAAGCAGGAGCTGCTGAGCGCCGGATTTCCCGTGGGCGGTACCAACAACGCCATCAGCAACATTGTCCACACCCAGGGATGGGTGCACTGCCACTCCTCGGCCACCGACGCTTCGGGAATCGTGAAGTGCGTCATGGACGCCGTCTACGAACGGTTTACCCACGAGGACCTGCCGGCCAAGCTGCGCATTGCCCTAGCCTGCTGCCTGAACATGTGCGGCGCCGTACATTGCTCCGACATCGCCATTCTGGGCATTCACCGCCGCCCTCCCAAACCGCGCCACGACCTGCTGCGCAAGGTGTGCGAGGTTCCAACACTGATCTCTTCCTGCCCCACCGGGGCCATCCGTTCCGCCACGGTGGACGGCAAGCCTTCGGTCGAGGTGGTTGAAGAGCAGTGCATGTACTGCGGCAACTGCTACACCGTGTGCCCGGCGATGCCGCTGAACGACCCTGAAAACGACGGCATCTCCATCTGGGTGGGCGGCAAGGTGAGCAACGCGCGCTCCGCGCCGCGCTTTTCAAAACTCGCCATTCCGTTCATTCCCAACCATCCGCCCCGCTGGCCGGAAGTTGTGCAGGCAGTGGTGAATCTTGTGGATGTCTATGCCAAGGACGCCCGTAAGTTCGAGCGCGTCGGGGAGTGGATCGAACGGATCGGGTGGCCGCGCTTCTTTGAACTGACCGGCATTGAATTCACCCGCTACCACATTGACGATTTCAAGAACGCCGGACTGTCCTTTGCACGATCCGCACACGTCCGGTATTAGGAGAACGCCATGGCCATAAGCATTGAGACCCTAGCCAGCGAGATGTACAACCTGGTAGCCGAGTACCAGGGAAAAAAGAACCTGAAGGCCACCGACTTGACCAAAGCCATGATCGCGAAGTTTGGCGAGGCGGAGTGCTCCAAGGAAGACTGCAAACACGCGATCCGCGAGCTGATGGACTCCGGTCGGTGCGTGTACAGCTACTTTGGCGGCAGCTTTATCACTCTGCCGCACAAAGAGGGGGCTGCCCCGGAGTAGCCGCGTCGCGGAGCGGAACAAGATCAACTATAAAGGGAGACTCGTATGGGCGCGCAGAAGCGGAAAAAAGCTGAGAAGGCCGATCAAACTTCCGAACTGGTGGCGCTGCTGGAAAAGTGGCAGGCGATCGAGGATCACAGCGTGGAATCCACAACTCAAATCATTCAAAAAACGGGTAATCCGTTAATCCAGCTGGTGATGGACATCATCCGCCACGACTCCATCATGCACAAGCGGGTGCAGCAGTTCATGATCGACAGCCTGACCAAAACCCCGGTAACGCTGACGCCTGAAGAATTGGGTGAGATCTGGGAGAGTGTGGAGCGCCATGCGGAAATGGAAAAGGAGACCATCCGCCTGGCTGAGCAGGCGAAGAAAGACTGCCCGCTCTTCGTGCAAAAGCATCTGCTGACCTATCTGGTTGAGGATGAGCAGCTCCACGACCGGTTGCTGGGCCAGCTTGAGGACTTTAAACGCAAGCTGTATCCGTATGCCTGATCGAGGGACCAACGATGGCGCTTTTTAAAACAGTAAAAAAACCGGTCATCAAGAGTGGCGGCACGGCAGGGGCGGAGATCAGCGGCCAGCGACCGCGGTATGCGCCCAAAACTCCGCCCTGCATCAACGGTTGCCCCAGCGGCACGGATATACGCGGTTGGCTCACCACGATTGCCCAGGCCGATACCTACGGCAGAACCCGGCCGATGGCCTACGAAATGGCCTGGCAGAAGATCACCGAGGTCAATCCGTTTCCCGCCGTCTGCGGGCGTGTTTGCCCGCATCCGTGCGAAGACGCCTGCAACCGCACCGCTAAAGACGGCGGAGTGGCCATCAACGCCTTGGAACGCTTTGTGGGTGATTTTGGAATTGAAAAGGGTTTGAAGCTGCAGAAACTGACCGACGCCGTGAACCCGGAGAAAATCGCCGTAATCGGCGCCGGCCCCGCCGGCCTTTCCTGCGCGTACCAACTGGCCCGTCGAGGGTACCGTGTGACCGTGTTTGAGGCATTCAGCCGGCCGGGCGGCATGCTGCGCTACGGCATTCCTCCGTATCGCCTCCCACGGCGGGTTCTGGATGCCGAAATTCAGAACATTCTCGATCTGGGCGTCGAGCTGCGCTGCGGCGCGGTGGTCGGCAAGGACGTTGTTTTGGAGGATCTGCGCACGCAGTACGCCGCGGTATTCGTGGGCATTGGCGCCCATCGCGGCCTGCGGCTGGGCGTGACGGGTGAGGACGCTCCCAACGTTTTGACGGGAACTGAGTTTTTGAACCGGGTCAACAGCGGAGAGGCCTTACCGGTTGGGGAAAAGGTGATGGTAGTGGGCGGCGGCGACACAGCGATTGATGCCGCCCGCGTTTCGAAACGGTTGGGGGCTTCGGTCACTTTGCTTTACCGCCGGACGCGCCAGGAGATGCCGGCGATCAAGGCGGAAATCGACGGCGCTATCGAAGAAGGCGTCCAGATTGAGTTTCTGGCCGCGCCGGTTGAGATTCTGACAGCGGAGGGAAAAGCCACAGGGGTGCGCTGCATCCGCATGGAGCTGGGCGAGCCCGACGCCTCCGGCCGGCGCAGGCCGGTGCCGAAGCCTGGTAGCGAATTCGTGCTGGACGTTTCAACTGTGATCACAGCGATCAGCCAGACTCCGGAGTTGAATGGCTTTGTAAGCCTGCATCAGGGCGGGAACCTGGTCAAGATCGACGAATGGGGAGCAACAGCGCTTGACGGCGTGTATTCCGGCGGCGATGACGTGAGCTTGGGTCTGGTAACCATTGCCATCGCGCAGGGTCGCTTTGCCGCCGAAGCCATTGACGCCCGCTTGCGTGGAAAGCCGCTCGAAAAGCCAGCCCGGCCGCCGGTTATCACTGCAGAACGGCTAAGGCTCTCCTGGTATGCGGGCAGCCCCCGGCACGAACGCGAACAGATTCCCGTTGCCGAGCGCGAAATGTCAAAGGAGATTGAGCAGGGGCTGGATGAGGCGCAGGTTTTTGAGGAGGCGAAGCGCTGTATGTCCTGCGGGATGTGCATGGATTGTGATACCTGCTGGATGTATTGCACCAACAGTTGCTTCGTCAAGCTTCCCAAGGGAGAACACTACAAAGTCAAACTCGAGCTCTGTAACGGGTGCCGGAAGTGCGCTCAGGAGTGCCCGTGCGGTTATATCGAAATGGCCTAGAAGGAGTAATCACACATGCCTACGTTTGAATGCAATGGACACGTATATCAGGTGGACGAAGACGGGTTCCTGGAGGATCCGAATATCTGGAACGAGCAGGTTGCCAGCGATTTCATGGCGGCCGAAGGCATTTCACAGCTTACCGAAAATCACTGGAAGGTGATCCGTTACCTTCGCAACTACTACCAGCAGTTCGGGATTGCGCCCATGATCCGGAAGCTGTGCAAGGAAACCGGATTCAAACTGAACGAGATTTACGAGATGTTCCCTTCGGGGCCCGCAAAAGGCGCCTGCAAGCTGGCGGGCTTGCCCAAACCGACGGGCTGCGTTTAAGGAGAAAGGCCATGGAGCTGGCGGAAGTGGAAAGACAACGACTCGCAAAGGAATGGCTGGAAAAGGCGCTCGCGGAGTATCCGCCCCAAACCGCCCACTTCCTGGGTCAGGAGAGCGATCCCTTCCGCAATCCGGCCGGTCATCTGTTCAGCCAGCAGTTTGCCGCCGTGGTTAACGAGCTGACCGGGTCAATGGACCGCGCGCGGCTCTCCGAGGCTTTGGAATCTATTGTGCGAGTCAGAGCGGTTCAGGAGCTGGCAGCCAGTCAGGCCGTGGGTTTTCTGCTGCTGCTCAAGCCTCTGGCGGTCCGGCGGTTTGCGGCGCGCCGTGAGGAGCGCGCGACCTTGGAGGAAAGAATCGACCAGGCTCTTCTGCTGGCCTTTGACCTTTACACGCAATGCAAGGCGAAGATATTTGCGCTGCAGGCCGCCGAAGGCAGACGCCGCGTGGCCCAGCTTGAACGCATTTATCAGGAAAGCGAATTGAGGTGACTGCTTGTGGACTCTGTGGCTCCGCTGTTGATCGTTCTGGCGATCGCCCTCGCGGGCTTTCTGGGCGGCAGCACAAGTTCGCTGCGCCCCGTGTTTGGGATCCTTATTCCTTACCTGGCCTTTGGCATTTTCCTGGCCGGTTTCATCTTCAAAGTCATCAACTGGGTGCGCTCAGCCGTCCCCTTCCGGATTCCTGTCACCTGCGGACAGCAGAAATCCCTGCCCTGGATCAAGGCGGCGTGGATTGAGAATCCATCCACGGGATGGGGAACGTTTGTCCGCATGGCCCTCGAAGTGCTGTTGTTCCGCTCGCTGTTTCGCAACAGTAAAACGGAATTGCGGAGCGGGCCACGGCTGACCTATGCAGAGAGCAAATTTCTGTGGCTGGCGGCACTGGCCTTCCATTGGTCGTTGCTGCTGATTCTGATCCGCCATTTGCGCTACTTCCTGCTGCCGGTTCCGGGCGTGGTTTATTTCCTGGACCGCTGGGATGGCTTCTTCCAGGTGGGAGCGCCGGCGCTTTACGTGACAGACATTCTGGTGTTCGCGGGACTGCTCTATTTGCTCGGACGGCGGCTGCTCGACGCCCAGGTGCGGTATTTCTCGCTTCCCGCCGATTATCTGGCCCTGTTCCTGCTGCTCAGCGTGGTAACAACAGGCCTGCTGATGCGCTACGTGTGGAAGGTGGACCTGGCCGGCGCGAAGCAGCTGATGCTGGGCCTTGCGGCATTCTCGCCCGGAATTCCCGCCACGGTGGGGCCGCTTTTTTTTGTTCACCTGACGCTGGTGAGCGCGCTGGGAGCCTACTTCCCCTTCAGCAAGCTGATGCACCTGGCCGGCACTTTCCTGAGCCCCACCCATAACCTAGCCAACAACAACCGCAGGCGCCGGCATGTGAACGAGTGGGACTATCCCGTTAAGGTTCACACCTATGCGGAGTGGGAGGACGAATTTCGCGAGAGAATTCGGGCCGCAGGCTTGCCCCTGGAGGTAAATAAGCCGTGAGTGATCATGCGCCCAAGCCGCAGGAGCTGGTACAGATCAGCTACAAGCCGCCGGCCGGTGAATCCTGGCTCGACAAGCCCGCATCCTTGCAGAAGGGCCGCTACTGCTACAGCGCCCTGGCCAAAAACCTATCCTATCTGGGCTTGCCCAATCCGCGTGACTGGCAGCCCTTTGACCGGGATTGGAAGCTGCCCGCCGGCTGGAAGCAGACCATCCTTCAGGGTATGCGGGAACGGCTGGCCAAATTCCGCTCGTTCCGCGTGTTTATGGATACCTGCGTGCGCTGCGGCGCCTGCGCGGATAAATGCCACTTCTACATCGGATCCGGCGATCCCAAAAACATGCCGGTGCTGCGCGCGGAGCTGATGCGCTCCGTCTACCGCCGCTACTTTACGCTGGCGGGGCGGCTGTTCGGGCGGCTGGCGGGGGCGCGCGACCTGACCGAAGAAGTTCTCAAGGAGTGGTTCATTTATTTCTACCAGTGCACCGAATGCCGGCGCTGCTCAGTCTATTGCCCATTCGGCATTGATACGGCCGAAGTCACGATGATGGGCCGCGAGCTGTTGAACCTGGTGGGGGTAAACACGAACTGGGTCCTTGAGCCCGCCGCCAACTGCTTCCGGGTGGGCAATCACCTGGGCATTCAGCCGCACGGTTTTAAGGATTCGCTGGATTTCGCCGCCGAAGAGATCGAGGAACTTACCGGCATCCACATCGACGTTCCTATCAACCGCAAGGGCGCGGAGATTCTATTTGTAACGCCCTCCGCGGATTACTTTGCCAGCCCTCATTACTACACCTTGCTCGGTTACCTGATGCTGTTCCATGAGATCGGGCTGGATTACACCTTCAGCGCCTACGCCTCGGAGGGCGGCAACTTTGGCCTGTTCTCGTCGCACGAAATGATGAAGCGGTTGAACGCCAAGATTTATGCGGAGGCCAGACGCCTGGGCGTGAAGTGGATTCTGGGCGGTGAGTGCGGGCACATGTGGCGCGTGTTCCATCAATATATGGATACGTTGAACGGCCCGGCCGACTTTCTTGAAGCGCCGGTGTCGCCGGTCACGGGCACGCGGTTCAGCCATGCGGCGTCAACCAAAGCCGTCCACATCTGCGAGTTTACCGCGGATCTGATCCAGCATGAACGCCTGGCGCTTGACCCCAGCCGCAACGACCGCTGGAGGGTTACCTTCCACGATTCGTGCAACCCGGCGCGCGGCATGGGGCTGCTGGAAGAGCCGCGCTATATCATCCGCAGCACGGTGAACAACTTTTTTGAAATGCCCGAGAACACGATTCGCGAGAAGACCTTCTGCTGCGGCAGCGGGGCCGGGCTGGGAACCGATGAAAATCTGGAAATGCGCCTGCGGGGAGCGCTGCCCCGCGCCAACGCCGTGAAGTATGTCCACGAACAGCACGGCGTCAACGTGGTAGCCATGATCTGCGCCATTGATAAAGCGGTGATGCCCACGGCGCTGGAGTACTGGGTTCCGGGGGTTGAGGTGGCCGGGGTGCACGAGCTGCTGGGCAACGCCCTGGTGATGAAGGGTGAAAAGGAACGCACCACCGACCTGCGCGGGGAGCCTCTGGCAGGCAAGGAGGCGCTCACTCATGCGTGATCGAGTGTGGATTATGACCGGCCTGGTGTTGTTTCTGGCGCTCGCCACCTTCCCCATGTGGCGCAACCTGCAGGCGCGCCCGAGCGCACTCAAGCCCGCCCTGGTACTTCCCGCCGGCCACCTGGACTGCGTTCTGCCCTCCACCACCATGAGGGCTTCGCACATGAAGCTGCTGCTGCAGTGGCGCGACGATGTGGTGCGGAAAGACATTCGCAGTTTCAAGGCTTATGACGGGCAGGTCTATTCCATCAGCCTTTCGGGTACCTGTTTGAGCTGCCATTCCAAGGCGGAGTTTTGCGACCTCTGCCACAGCTTTACGGGCGTGCAGACCCCTTATTGCTGGAACTGCCACATTGACCCGGCCCAGGTGCGAGGTAGAACTCCATGAAGATGACCCGCAAGGCGTTCCTGGAGCTTGTTGGCGCGTCGATGGTGGCCGTGTCGGGCGAGAAGATTCTGAAGGCGCTGGAAGGCAGCCGCGGCGCCGCCGCGCCGCGAAAGTCCTGGGCGATGGTGGTGGATACGCGGTTGTGTCTGAAGCAAGGCGGTTGCACGAAGTGCCTGGAAGCCTGCAACGACGCCCACAACGTACCCGTATTTCATAATCCCAACCACGAGGTCAAGTGGATCTGGAAAGAGCCTTTTGAGAACGTTTTTGCCGCCGAACAGATTCCTTTCATTGAGGTCGCGCTCAAGGGCCAGAAGGCGCCGGTGCTTTGTAATCATTGTGATAATCCGCCCTGCGTGCGCGTGTGCCCCACCGGAGCCACCTGGAAGCGCGAAGCCGATGGCATTGTGATGATGGACTGGCACCGGTGCATCGGGTGCCGCTACTGCATGGCAGCCTGCCCTTACGGCTCACGCAGCTTTAATTGGGTTGACCCGCGCTCTCATCTGAAGGTTCTGAATCCGGCGTTTCCCACGCGCACCAAGGGTGTGGTTGAAAAATGCACCTTCTGCGCGGAGCGGCTGGATCAGGCACAAATGCCTGCGTGCGTGGAAGCTTGCCCGGTCGACGCACTGATCTTCGGCAACCTGATGGACCCGGCATCGCAGGTCCGCAAGCTGCTGGGATCCGGCATGACGTTGCGCCGCCGGCCAGAGCTGGGCACCGGGCCCAACATTTATTACATCATCTGAGGCGACCCTCATGTTTCTTTTGGAAAAAGCCGGCGTGGGCGGAAGAAGGTACTGGTTGTGGATCAGCGCCCTGCTGGCGATTGGCGGGGCCGGGGTTTATTTCTACCTCCGCCAACTTGATTACGGCCTAGGGATCACCGGCTTGAGCCGCAATGTGACGTGGGGCGCCTACATCGGCGAGTTCACCTTTCTGGTGGGAATCGCCGCTTCTGCCGTGATGGTGGTGATTCCCTACTACCTGCACAACCACAAGGAATTCGGGCGCATGACGGTGCTGGGCGAGTTTCTGGCCATCGCCGCTGTCGCCATGTGCATCCTCTTTATCTTTGTGGATATGGGACAACCGGTTCGTATATTGAACGTGATTTTTTACCCGCATCTCCGGTCCATGATGTTCTGGGACATGATTTCGCTTTCCGGCTACCTGGTGCTGAACGTTACCATCACACTGGCATCAATCCACGCCCTGCAGCTTGGAACACCTCCGCCGCCATGGCTTAGGAAGGTCGTCCTGCTGTCGATCCCGTGGGCGATCAGCATCCACACGGTTACGGCATTTCTTTATTCGGGACTTCCCGGCCGCCCGTTCTGGCTGACCGCCATTCTCGCGCCGCGCTTTCTGGCCTCGGCGTTTGCCTCCGGCCCCGCCTTGCTCATCCTGTTATGTCTGGCACTCAAGCGGCTCACAGGCTTTGACGTGGGCGCCAAGGCGATCAACGGGCTAGCCGTCATTGTTACCTACGCCATGATGGCCAACCTCTTCTTCCTGCTGATGGAAATCTTCACCGCCTTTTACAGCCAGATTCCGGAGCTGATGGAGCACTTTGACAACATGTATCTCGGCTTACACGAACACACCTCATTGCTGCCCTGGGGCCGCACGTCTGTGCTGCTAATGCTGGCGGCAGCGGCCATGCTGATTGTTCCCCGCATCCGCCGGAATACTCGCTGGCTTGCGGTGGCCTGCGCTGTCACTTTTCTGGGCCTTTGGGCGGATAAAGGCGTGTGCCTGGTGGTCTGCGGGTTTATGCCTTCCCCACTAGAGAGCATGACCAATTACGCGCCCACACTTCCTGAAGTCACGATCAGCGCGGGAATCTGGGCGGTGGGTCTATTGATGATCACGGTGTTTTACAAGATCGCTATCGCGGTCGAAACGGCTTCGACCGGCAGCAATGGCGAAAGCAAAGAAAAGGGATTGCTCGCCTCCACTCCCGCAGCCGCATTGAGTGCGAGGTGAGACGTCCCCGTAACTGAGTCTGCGTGTGTTGCAGGGTTACTTACAAAGGAGATTAAGATGAACAAACTTGTGGCCCCACATGGCGGAAAAGACCTGAAGCCCCTGCTGCTTCCCAAGGAAGCCCGGGCTGAGGAAATCAAACGCGGCGCAGCATTGAAGAAGGTTCCGATCACCAGCCGCGAAACCGGAGACGCGATAATGCTCGGCATTGGCGCCTTCACTCCGCTATCCGGATTTATGGAGTACGACGACTGGAAAGGTTGCTGCGATCAGATGCAGCTCACCTCGCAGAAGAACGTGTTTTGGCCGATTCCCATCACCCTCTCGGTGACCGAGGATCTGGCCAAGACCATCAGCATTAACGAGGAGGTTGGACTTTGGGATTCGGAATCGAACGAGCTGATTGCCACCATGAAGGTAACCAGCAAGTACCACATCGACAAGCAGCATGAGTGCAAGCAGGTCTTCCGTACCGTGGACCCGGCGCATCCCGGCGTGCAAAAAGTAATGGAACAGGGCCCGGTCAACCTGGCGGGTCCCTTGAAGGTGGTCTCCGAGTCATTTTTCCCGGAAATGTTCGCCGGCATCTATCAGCGCCCGGCGGAGGCTCGCAAGCAGTTCGAGGAGCGGGGCTGGAGCACCATTGCCGCGCTGCAACTACGCAATCCCATGCACAATTCACACGCTTATCTGGCATGGATCGCTGTTGAGTTGTGCGACGGGGTTTACATCCACCAGTTGCTGGGCAAGCTAAAGCCCGGCGATATCCCGGCCGAAGTCCGGGTGCGCGCGATCGATGCCCTGGTGAGCAAGTATTTTCGCAAAGAGCGGGTCATCCAGGGTGGTTATCCCATGGAGATGCGCTATGCGGGGCCGCGCGAGGCCTTGTTGCACGCCATTTTCCGCCAGAATTACGGATGCTCGCATCTGATTGTGGGGCGCGATCACGCCGGTGTGGGCGACTATTACGGCCCCTTCGACGCGCAGACGATCTTTCGCGAGGTTCCCGCCGGGTCGCTCGCCATCCAGCCCATGAACCTAGATTGGACGTTCTACTGCTACGAGTGCGGCAGCATGGCCTCCATGAAAACCTGCCCTCACGAAAGCAAGGCGGTTATTGACGAGAACGGAAAGTACCAGGGCGGTGCGCGTCTTTTGCTTTCCGGCACCCTTCTTCGCAAGTTGATGAGCGAAGGCAAGCCGGTTCCGGCGGAGTTTTCGAAGCCGGAAGTGATTGCCGTGCTGAAGCAGTACTACGACACGCTGGAGAACAAGGTGGAGGTTAAGCTGCACTCCGCGGCAACCGGCGCGGCACAGAAGAAGGCCTGAGCCGGCCCTGCGTAACTGACCTGGGGTGGGCGGCGTGGCGGCATCAAGCCGCCCGTTCGCACGCTTCATCCGGTCAGGGCAGCGGTCGCAATGTCAAGACTTGACGGGCACGGGAGGCGGCACGGACCCGGCCCCTCCCGGCAAGGCGAAGGTGAGCACGATGAGGAACCTGATCAAATCGCTGATTAAGCCGCTTTCCGCCGAGGATCGCCAGAAGGCCTTTGCCCAAACCAAAAAACAGGAGGTCGTTGAGCGCCAGAACCTTCCCGTTCGCTACCACGTTGAGGATGCCGACACAGCCGATCGGCCTCGCCGCTTTCTGGAGGCCTTCGCGACCATCCTGAAGCATACCAACTACCGCCTGGCCCTTGACCATTACATCCGCGTGAGCGCGAAGTGCGCGCGTTGCTCCGTAGCGTGCCAGGTGTACGATGCCACCGGCAATCCTACCGATATCCCCTGCTACCGCTCGGAATTGCTGCTCTCTGTCTACCGCAGGCATTTTACCCTTTCCGGCCAGTTGCGCGCCCGGCTGCTGGACGATCCCGGACTGACCGACGAAAAGATCCAGGAGATGGCGGAATCTTTTTACAACTGCACGGCGTGTCGGCGCTGCAACCTGGAATGTCCCATGGGCATCGACCATGGTCTTATCACGCATCTGGGGCGCTACATTCTGTCTGAGATCGGCATTGCGCCGCGCGCCCTGGTAGTGAGCACGCGTGAACAACTGGCTGGCGCCACCCGGAACACCTCCGCCATTCCCCTCCCCGCCCTGCTCGATACGCTGGAATTCTTGAGTGAAGACATCAAGGACGAAAAGAACGTCACGGTGGATTTTCCCGTTGACAAGGTCGGGGCGGAGTACCTGTTTCTGCCCGCCGTGTCGGATTACATCATGGAGGCCGATACCCTGAAAGGCATCGCCGCCGTGTTTAAGGCCACCGGCGATAGCTGGACGATCGGCTCGCGCTATTTCGATGGTATCAACTATGGCCTTTTCTACAGCGACCAGGTGCTGGAGCACGCCCTGCACAAGATGAAGGCTGAAGCCGGGCGTCTGAAGGTAAAGAAGATACTGATTGGCGAGTGCGGGCATGCCTCTCGGGCGGCAAAGTTCTTCTACCCCACTTACTGCGGCGGCCGCGGCGCCCTGCCTGTGGTCAATATTCTGGAGTATACACACCAAGCGTATCGGGAAGGGCGAATCCAGCTTGATCCCCGTGTGATTCAGGAAGCTGTGACCTATCACGACCCGTGTAATCTCGCGCGCAGCGGGTGGATTGTCGAGCAACCGCGCGAGGTGCTGAGAGCGTTTTGCCCGCAATACGTTGAGATGTCGCCCGGCGGGCGCGACAACATCTGCTGTGGAGGCGGAGGAGGGCTTGTTTCAATTGATGAGATCCGGCCTTTCCGCACTGCCGTGGGCGGCAAACTGAAGGCAGAACAGATCTTGAAGACCGGGGCGCAGTATTGCGTTGCTCCTTGCGCCAACTGCAAGAAGCAGTTGCGCGAACTCATGGAGGATCAACACATTCAATGCCAGATCCTTGGTCTGCACGATCTGATCTATAAAGCCATCATTCTGCCCCCCGATCCGGAAGTAACCCAGAGCGAGGCTGCCAAGAGCCAGACGAAACCAGACGGGTTCGAGATAGAAGAGTCGGCAGGACAGCAATAGAGCCTGTGGAGGTGTCTTACGGAAGCGTGGATCGAGTTCGGACGTGGGCCGCTTTTCCGCTTGTGCTTCGCATTAATGGTGCTGGGGCTGCTTCGCATTTTCGTTCTTACCTGGACGGGAATTTTTGAGGCCTACCGCAGGAACTCCGAAAAGAAATTGCCGTGGAAGGAAATCGCTTTGAAGACGCTGGAATGGCTGATTCCCGTGCGTCGATTGTGGACCTCACGGCCTGTTTACAGCACAACCTCGTTCCTGTTTCATGCCAGTTTGATCGTCACGCCGTTGTTTCTTGTAGCTCACAACCTTTTATGGAAGAAAGCGTTGGGCTATTCCCTGCCCTCGTTTCCGCAATCCCTTTCGAACACATTGGCCCTGATTCTCGTCATCTCGGCGGTTGGTCTGTTTCTGGGGAGGGTTCTGCATCGCGGCGCAAGAAGCATCAGCACACTTCAGGACTTCTTCTGGCCCCTTGCAATCACCCTACCCTTTGCAACGGGCTACCTGGCGTCCAACCGCGTTGTGAGTTCGCACACCTACCAGCTCCTGATACTGCTCCATATTTATGCGAGCAATCTGCTGATGGTGATGATCCCGTTCACCAAGATTGCCCACTGCGTGTTGACGCCGCTTTCCCAGTTGGTGACCCACCTGGCATGGAAATTTGCGCCTGGGGCCGGCGATCTTGTGGCTGAGACCTTAGGCTATGGCTCCCGTCCCACCTGGCTGGCCGGCGCCAGACTGAACGTGGCTACCACCTCCTCGGCGGCCGCTGGAAAAGAGGTGTCACACTCATGAAGGCAGCCATTCTTACGGATACCACTAAGTGCATCGGCTGCCACCTTTGTGTGGAAGCTTGTAAGAAAGAAAATCACCTCCCCCAGGATGTGCCGCGCCGTTGGGATCTGGATGACGGGCTTTCGGCCAGGAACTGGACTTCGGTGGTCGGGCGAGAGTCCGACAAGTTTGTCCGCAAACAGTGCCGTCACTGCCTGGAGCCGGCTTGCGTCGCCTCCTGCCCCGTGGGCGCGCTTCACAAGACGGAAATCGGCGCAGTGGTCTATGACAACAACCGCTGCATTGGATGCCGCTACTGTATGATGGCCTGCCCCTTTGGCATTCCCCGATACGATTGGGATCAGCTCGTCCCGTATATTCGCAAGTGCGTTTTGTGTTATGAGACTCGATTGAAGTACGGCAAGCAACCGGCGTGCACTGAGGTTTGCCCCACCAAGGCAACCGTGTTTGGGGACCGCAACGAGCTTCTGGCGGAAGCCCATCGTCGGCTGCAGGGCTCCACCCCCAGGTACATAAAAAAGGTGTGGGGCGAACACGAAATCGGGGGGACGTCGGTCCTCTATATCTCAGACATCGATCTGGATTTCCTGGCCTACGACCAGCCTTTGGCGGACAAGCCTTTGCCGGAAAGAACCCGAATGGCCATGGAGGTGGTGCCCGTGACGTTTGCCGGTGTGGGCCTTGCGATGGGCGGCCTTCGCTGGATCATAGGTCGCCGGATGAAGCTGCAGCAGCAGGAAGAAGAAGCGGAGAAACAATAGATGGTCAGAGCGACGCGCTTAAAAGTGATTTTGTGGATGTTTATGGGGATTGGCTTTGCGGTCGCCGTCGACAGATTCTTTTTCGGCCTGGGTGCTTCCACACATCTCTCCGACGCAACGCCCTGGGGACTGTGGATCGGCTTTGATGTGATGAGCGGTGTCGCCTTGGCCGCCGGCGGCTTTCTTTTAACGGCGACGGTCTATATCTTCAGACTTGAACAATTCCATTCCATCGTGCGTCCCGCGGTGCTTACAGCTTTTCTGGGCTACGTGGCGGTTGTCGTGGGGCTTCTTTTCGATCTGGGTCTGCCATGGCACATCTGGCACTTGATCATTTACTGGAACCCACATTCCCCCCTTTTTGAGGTGGGCTGGTGCGTCATGCTCTACCTGAGCGTGCTCGTCTTGGAATTTTTCCCGGTTGCCGCTGAAGACGTCTCCAACATGGCCAAGGTGCGCCGGTTTCTGGTTAAGCTGCGCATTCCACTGGTGGTGACAGGCATCGCGCTTTCCACGCTGCATCAGTCTTCACTAGGTTCGCTCTTTCTGATCATGCCTTATCGGCTGCATCCGCTCTGGTATTCGCCCTGGCTGCCGGTGCTCTTCTTCATTTCCGCCGTTGCCCTTGGTTTGCAAGTAGCCATATTCGAGAGTCATGCCACAGCCTATTTGTACAAGCGCAAGCCGGAGACAGCGTTGCTTGCTGCGCTCGGCAGGGCGGCGCGTTGGGTGCTGGTTCTTTACCTGCTGGCTCGCTTCAGCGATCTTTTTGTGCGTGGACAGGCCTACCAATTGGCGGGCGCCGAATGGCAGGTGAAATGGTTCTGGGTTGAAGTGATTCTGTTGGGCATCCTGCCCGCATCTCTTTTTTCTTTCCCCGCACTGCAACAAAAGCGGTCGTGGCAATGGGGCACGGCCTCCGTCGGTATCAGCGGCATCGTCTTAAATCGAATCGATGTGGGGGGATTGATTGACCTGAGCCGCGGCAGGGGACTCTACCTTCCCTCCTGGCAGGAGATCTTTACCAGCCTGGGCATTCTGGCCGCAGCCGCACTGGCCTATATGTTCATCATGGAGCACTTCAAAGTGTGGGAGCAAAGGCCCGCGGACCCCGAGCGGGCCCCCAGCCGCCTTCCGCGCTTCGACAACGTAGGGAAGACCTGGCTCGGAGTGCCGGCCGTCGCCGGCCGAACCAAGTTTTCGCTGGCCTTTGTGCTGACAGCAGCGGTGGGTTTCGCTTTGATATCAAACCCCAAAGAAGCCGCGCAGGGAATCAATCCTACTCCGGTGCATCAAGCCCGGGGGTGGGAGACGATGTATATCGACGCGGATATGTCGGGCTACGGCGTGACCTTTTATCACCAGAAAGAAGTCGACCGTAATGGCGGTGCACAATCCTGCGTTTTGTGCCATCACATGAACTTTCCCCATGATCAGAACTCAGGTTGTTACCGTTGCCATCGCGATATGTATCTACCCACCGATTCATTCCGCCATGATTGGCACGCCTCGCCGCACGGGGCCAACATAGGCTGCGTTCAGTGCCATGAGGCAGGAAAACCTCGCACTGCACAATACGTGAAAGCATGCCGAAGCTGCCATCGACGTCTGATTCCGCCAGGAGCCACCATCAAGGTGAAACAGTACTTGGCACCCTCATACGTTGACGCCATGCACAAACTTTGCATCGACTGCCATGCCAGGGTCGCGCAACAAAACAGCAGGCCCGACATAGCCCAGTGCACCGAATGCCATCGGGGGAAATTGGACTATTCCGACGCCCAGAACCTGCTTTATAAGCGGGGCGCGCTGGCTGGCCGGCGGGTTGTCCTGCCACCGCCCGCAACTACTCCCGCTCCTTGACGGGTGGGCGGCAGGGGTTGCTGGGAGAGAGACGGAAGGCTGACGATGAGCGCCCAAGCAGAAGCGAAAGGGAAAAACGCTGTGGCTAACCCATTGAGAGTCTGAGATCTCCCAATGTGCCGCTTTTTGCCAAATGTCTGCAGAGAGGAAGTTTCCATGTCGTCCTTGCTCTTATCCGGCCTTCTTGCGCTGGCGGCGTTCGCCACAGGCGTGGTTGGAGCGCTGACTGGGCTGGGCGGCGGCATCATTCTTGTACCCATGCTCGTGCTGTTATTCGACGTCAACCTTCGCAATGCCGCAGGGGCGTCGCTGGTAGCCGTCATCGCCACTTCTTCGGGGGCAGCGGCCGCGTATCTGAGCGAGGGTTACACCAATCTGCGCATAGGCATGTTCCTGCAGCTTCCCTCCATTGTGGGTGGCATCGTGGGTGCATTGATGGTGGTTTTTGTCCCGGCAAGGCCTCTCCTCATAACCTTTGCCGCCGTTCTGTTGTACTCCAGCTACAGGTCGCTGCGCACGGAAAAAGAGTCTGATCTGGATGTACCTTCCGATCCGCTGGCCGTGCGTCTGAAAATGGAGAGTAGCTATCCAACACTGGACGGCTGGAAGCCATACAAGGTGTACCGCGTTTTTCCCGGTTTCCTCCTGATGAGCGTTGCCGGGTTTCTCTCAGGCTTGCTGGGGATCGGATCAGGGGCCATCAACGTTTTGGCTATGGACCAGGTCATGAGGCTCCCTCATAAGGTCTCAACTACCACCAGCAACTTCATGATAGGAATCACCGCCGCCGCCAGCGCGGGGGTTTACTTTGATCGCGGCTTCATTGAGCCGGCTTTGACCATGCCCGTTATGCTGGGCGTCTTCAGCGGCGCCATTGTAGGAGCAAGAATTCTCATGTTAGTGCGGGTAAAACCGCTGAAGATATTCTTTGGCGTGCTGGTCCTGCTGATGGCTCTGGAGATGATCTACAAGGGCCTGATGCAAAGGGAATAACGATGAGGCGCATTGAAAAACTGATCGGGCTCCTGCTTCTGGTAGGAGTAGCGGCCTCTGCGCTGACCGTGCTGTTAGGAGGCTCTCTGTTCCTCTGGCGGCACGGTTCGGAGCAGGTCCACTATCGCGTGTTCCATGGGGAACCGTCCGACTTGAAGAGCATTGCCGGGGTTTGGGATGACTTGGAACACGGTTCTGGCAGGGGTGTGATTCAGCTTGGACTGATACTGCTGGTAGCTGTGCAGTTTGTTCGTGTGGCATTGACCGGCGTGCTTTTTCTGTTTAACCGGGACAAGATTTTTGTGGGTATCACTTTTATGGTGCTTGGCCTTTTGACGTACGCCCTGCTTTATGCGGGAAGGTAAGTGGTTACAAGCGTCAGACCGTGTTCAAGAAGATGATTTAGACTTGCCAATGACGCTCAGGAGGTGTGGGTTATGGCGATAATTACGATATCCCGAGGGTCAATGAGTGGTGGGGAATCTCTGGCGAGATGCCTGGGCCGCGCACTGGGATACCCGGTGCTTGCCCGCGAAGTTCTGGTGGAGGCCGCGGCAAAACTGGGAGTCCCGGAAGAAGAATTGAGGGACAAGATCCAGAGCAGTTCGGGACCGCTGCAAAGCCTGCATAGCGACCGGAGGATTTACCTGCTGGCGCTGCAATCGGCTTTGGCGGACGAATGCGCCTCCGGCAACCTTATCTATCACGGTCACGCAGGCCATTTTCTTCTGAAAGATCTGCCCTGCGTTCTGAAGCTGCGTCTGATAGCCCCAATGGCCAGCCGCATCCGCGCTGTAATTGAAGGGCAGAATCTGGATCCGGCTGCTGCCCGCGAATACATCAAGTATGTCGATCAGGAACGCATTGAGTGGACCAAATTCGTATATGGCGTCGACTGGCGTGATCCGCGCAACTACGATCTGATCATCAATCTTCACAACATCAGCCTGGAAACTGCGTGCGCTCTTGTTTCGAGCGTGGTCAAATTACCGGCGTATGCCAACACCGAAGCCGTGCAGAAAAAGCTGCGGGATTTCGCGTTGGCCTGCCGGGTGCAAGTAGCCTTGGCTATAAGCCCCGAATGCCGGGAAACACAATTCGACGTCAGGGCGCAAAACGGCAAGGTGGATGTATTTGAGGCTTTAGAGCCAGGAATCGAAGCGACCAAGGCGAGGCCCAGCGCGGATGAAATCCGACGCATTGCCCAAAGCGTTGAGGGCGTGAAAGAAGTAACCGTGCAGATAGGTAGACCGGGCGATGTGGGGCAGGTGGCGTAAGCCGCGTATTGACGACTTTGCATCGCGCCATCGTGCGGCGGGGCACAGACTGCTCTTGGCGCCAGCGAACCGTGCGGCATGCGGCTTACCGGTATCAGGCTGCGGAAGACAACATCCCGGCCTGGGAAAAACCGAGGCGGAAATACCCGCGATTCGTCCCGCCCTGAGAATTTAAACATGAGCGTACTGTCATTTTGTCTCTACCTATTCATAGGATCTTCTTTGGCAGGTTTGATCGGAGCCCTGACCGGCCTTGGCGGCGGGGTGCTGCTGGTCCCGATGCTGGCTTTGCTTTTCCATGTGAACTTGCGCTACGCCGTGGGCGCTTCTCTGATTTCCGTTATTGCCACATCCTCCGGCGCCGCTGCCGCGTATCTCAGCGAAGGCTATACCAACCTGCGCATTGGAATGTTTCTTCAGGTGGCCGCCACCATGGGTGCCGTCTTCGGCGCTGTTCTTGCGTCACATCTTCATGCGACCACGGTTTCCATTATCTTTGGCATTGTCCTGCTTTACTCTGGATACGCTTCTTTCCGGCGACAGGAAGAAGGTGACTCTGAGTCGCCCTCGGATCGCCTGGCGGTCCACCTTGGAATGGAGGGCAGCTATCCCGTCCCGGGGGGATGGAAATCCTACCGGGTTTACAATGTGGCCGGCGGATCAAGCTTAATGCTGATCGCCGGCACGCTTTCCGGATTACTGGGTATCGGTTCTGGCGCGGTGAAAGTGCTGGCCATGGATCAAATGATGCGGCTGCCCTATAAAGTCTCGACCACAACCAGCAATTTCATGATCGGGATCACGGCCGCGGCTAGCGCCGGAGTCTATTTCGTACAGGGATTTGTTGATCCCGGGCTGACCATGCCGGTGATGCTGGGGGTTCTCCTGGGAGCTTTCAGCGGCGCCAAGCTCCTAATGCTTGTTCCGGTTAGGCCGCTCAGGATCTTTTTTAGCATCATCATCTTTATAATGGCTGTTGAGATGATTTACAGTGGCATGACGGGGAAACTCTAACCGGACTTCGACCTTCCGTATGGTGGGCCGAAGCCGATAAAAGCACTGCCAGCTTCACGAATGGGCGGGCTGGCGCTGCATTTAATTAATGGAGAGGGAACGGCTCATGGCAATAATCACAATCTCTCGAGGTTCCATGAGTGGCGGCATGATGCTGGCAGAATGCCTGGCAAGCAACCTGGGGTATCCGTCACTGGCGCGAGAGGTTTTGGTGAAGGCGGCCGACAAGCTGAACGTTCCAGAGGATACGCTGCGCCTTAAGATCGAAAAGCGGGCGGGATTCTGGGAACGCCTGACTTCAGACCGGCGCATCTACATCGTCGCTCTGCAATCCGCTTTGGCCGATGCCTGCATTAATGGAGACCTGGTGTATCACGGGAATGCCGGGCACATGTTGCTCAAAGATGTTCCCAACGTGCTGCGTGTGCGGTTGATTGCTCCTCTCTCGGTCCGCATCCGCGAGATGATGGAGCGAAAGGGATTGAACTACCAGACAGCACGCGATTACATCAACCTGGACGATGAGGAGCGCGTTAGGTGGACCAAGTTTGTGTACGGGCTGGATTGGCGAGATCCCAAGAATTATGACCTTGTGATCAATGTAAGAAACATTTCCATTTCCACGGCCTGCTCGATGATAACCGCTGCAGTCAAATTGCCTGCTTTCGAAACCACCGAAGAAGTGAAAAAGAAGCTGCGGGACTTTGCCCTGGCCTGCCGAGTGAAGGCTGCCCTGGCAGCCAACGTCAAGTCAAGGGGCATCGAGTTCGATGCCCGGTCCGACAATGGAAGGGTGGAAGTTTTCGGCGAGGTTGCAAGTACAGGTGTTTTGTTGCGCAAGGCCGGGCCCAGTGAAGACGACATCAAGCTGATCGCAAGAACGGTTGAAGGTGTGGATGAAGTGTCGGTAAATCTGCGGCGCTTTCCAGAGTTTCCGGACTCGTAGTTCAAGCGGCCTTCGAATGGGTCTCTGTATGGACGTATTGTTTCCAGTCTTTCTGAAGCTGAGCGGGCGCAAAGCCCTGGTTGTGGGTGGGGGTCGGATGGCGACCATGCGCGCCAAACAGTTGTTAGCAGCGGGCGCACAGGTAACCGTGGTAGCTGCCAAGGCCGGCGCCGAGCTGACGCGGTTTGCGGCGCTCGGCAAGTTACAATTGATTGTAAAAGCTTTTGAACCCGGCGACCTGAGTCCTGATTATCTCCTGGTGGTCGGCGCGACCAACCAAGCGGCCGCCCAAAGGGCCATTGCAAAGTCAGCGCGCGCCTTGCGGGTGCTCTGCAGCCTGGTGGATGCGCCCGAGAGATCGGATTTCTACACGCCTGCTGTGGTTGAACGTGGCAATCTGAAGATTGCGATTTGCACATCGGGAAGCAGTCCCACACTGTCTGGCCGGCTGCGGCGGCTGCTGGATGAGGCGCTGCCTGCCTCCGCCGCGGATTGGACGCGCGCGTTCGGTCACCTCCGACAGCAGCTACTAAAAGCTTTTCCCGCCGACCCCAGGAAAAGACGCGCATTAACCAGCAAGCTTATCGAAAAGGCGGCGCTTGAATGAATGACAATAAGATCAAAGCCGGAAGAATATCGATTGTCGGAGCGGGCCCCGGAGCCGCGGATCTCATCACCTTGCGCGGCTTGAAATCACTCCGCGAAGCCGACGCCGTTTTTTACGACGCCCTCATCAGCCCGGAACTGCTGGGGGAGGCGCCGGTGCTCGCGGAAAAAGTCTACGTGGGTAAACGCTGCGGGCATCATCATGTGGAGCAGCAGCAAATCATCGCCATGATCATCGACCGCGCCCGTCAAGGGAAGAAAGTGACGCGCCTGAAAGGCGGCGATCCCATGATTTTTGGACATGGCGGCGAAGAGGCGATGGCATGCATTGCCGCCGGGATCCCGTTTGAGATTATCCCCGGCGTATGTTCAGCCCTCGGAGCGGCCAGCTATGCCGGAATCCCGCTCACCCACCGTGGATGTGCCTCCTCAGTGGCTTTTGTGACTGCACACGGGGCCAAATGCTCGGAATCGCCGGACCTTTCCTGGCTACCACTGGCAAAAACGGTGGATACATTGATCATCTTCATGGGCGGCTCCTGGCTGCAAGCTATTTGCGATGCCTTGATATCCGAAGGGCTTGCGGCTGCCACTCCCGTTGCCGTCATCAGCCATGCCACTTGCGAAAACCAGCAGACCGTCATCGGAGCTCTCGAGAGTATTGCCGAGCGTGTGGCTGAGGTCGGCCTATCCACGCCTGTTTTGATCGTAGTTGGCGAAGTGGCCCAATTCTCCGACCAGCTCAACTGGTTTGAGCGCGATCGCACTTCACTCTGCTACAGCGAAACTCTGACTTCTGACCGCCGGGCCTGAGCATCGACTCAATAAGGAGACGGAGTACCTTGGCACAGTCCGAGCGCTTCACCTTCACCCGGATGAGTGCGCTTCTATGTTATTCAACCACCCGTCATGCCCCTTTTGCCGCCATCGAGCGTTGCCGGCAAAATTCTTCAAAGCCCATTAGCAGCAACCCTTTTGCGATTTCACCGCGTAGCCTCGCCCGGGCCAGATCCGCAACCGCTTCATCTCTCCATTGGATTGTTTCACGGTAGAGTTGGCGCATCTCTTGTTTCTTGGCCGCCAGGGCAATAGCGTAGGTTTCATCCGTATAGTGACTGGTCAGATGCGCCTCGACTTGGGCTTTCCGGTAATCTTCGTATTCCAGTTCCATACGGATCCTCTCCAGCTTTCCAGCCGTCTGCTCACGCTTCATCTCCTCGCGCCGCTGCCTGCGCCGGGTCGTCTCAAAGGTGTCGGGCGGATATACATTGGACTTGATCAGGTAGAGATAAAAACCTGGCGGATTGTAAATTGTCGCTCCCGAGTTCTGGGCGATCAGATAATCTCCCCACTCCAGTTGGTCCACCACCAGCCCTTCATCGGTTATCGTTTCAGCTACGGCGCGGGCGCGGTCCAACCTTATGCCGCGCCGTGTTAACTGCTCAACCAGCCCTGATATCTTCTTGCTCTTCCCCTCTCCGGCTGGCAGTTTCTCGATGACAGAAGCCTTGGCGCGCGGCGCCATATCGGAGCGCGCTGTGATGCGGCGCGTCAGTTCTTTCCGAAACTTCTCACCATGGCGTAGAATGACCTTGTAGCCGCAACCATCCACCGTTTTGTCAACCGCCCAGCCGGAAAGATACCCATTCGCCGTCAGTTCATTCAATGAAGGGCCGAGCTTTTCTTTGATTTTGGAAAGATGCTGGTACTCCCGGATGTTCAGAAACTGACAGATCTCCTGATAGCGCTTCTCGAAGTACCCGTTCTCGCGCGAGGCATACAGCCAGATCTGAAGTAAAGGAACCAGAATCTTTGCAATATGGTTTTTTAGCCGCTTGTAGGAATCGTAATCAATGGGGAGCAGATAGTTGTTGTTTATATTTTCAAGCTGCCAATCTGAAAACCAGACGAAGTGTTTTTCCGCTACACTTCCGTCGTCCATCTGCGTGCCAAAAAGCACCAGCCGGTTGATGACGTTGAAGGCATCCTTCGCCCAGACCTTGCGGCCGGCAAAATAGACCGCTCCCTCCGAGAGAATTGTTGCTGTCTTGATCCGCATCAATTGTTCATGCAGCTCTTTGTAGTGGTAACCCGACACACAGCTCTTTCCCTGAATTCGCAAAATCTCTGCCGAGGTAAACCCGACAGGGTTAGAGATGCGCCCCTGGCGGCGGTGAATATCGGTGGCAAGCTTGAGGATGGCAAGGTAAGTATCCTGGTCGGCCGTAGTAGGCAGACCGTATTGCGCCGAGGGTAGGATGGTCGCCCTAGCCTCCATGCGCTTGCCGTTCATGTCGCGTGACAGGTGCACAACTTTTTTCTTCTCGCCGCTAATTCGCTTGTTCGAGGGGGTGAAAAACCCCAGTGAAGCGAGATTTTTCTCAATTTTGATGAACTCCGTGCTTCGCGTGTCGTCCCTCGTGGCAGCCTCACCTGGGGTAGATACAACGGGTGCAGTTTTTGCTCTCTCAGGGGTAGTCGGCGCGGCCGCTGGAACAAGATGCAATGCTAATTGTTGTTCGACACTGGCAGCAGTTGGGTTTCGAGTTTCGGCTGCCGGTTCCATATGGTGTAGTCGGGTTCGAAGGCTGTTTTTCATACACCAGCATCTCCTCCGTGTAGGGTTGTCTGGTTCAACTTCTGAAAGATGTTTGAGAAAATATTAGATAAGAATGAAGTGGCTTCGTTTGAGTAAGATGGCGTAGGTTTGTTTCCCTGGAACTGCGAACCTGTTTCCCTGCAGCTGCGAGGCAACTGCCCGCCGACTGCGGGAAGGTTTCCCTGCATCTGCGTGTTGTCTTCCTTCGAACTGCGGAAGCCTTTCCCGAGGCCTGCGAGGTTGAATAACGTAGGTCTTCCCTGCACCTGCGAAGCCGGCGTGGGCGTAATTGTCTGCTTTTTCCCTGCATCTGCGAACGACGCGAGCGGGCGATGATTAGGAGGCTGGGCTTCCCTTAACCTGCGAAGGTGTGGCTTGAGACGGCTGGGTTTAAGCTTTTTTCCTTTATCCTGCGAGCTGGCTGTTGGCGCCAAGTTCGGGTGAGGCATCCTTCAACTCTTGGTTGGTGCTATCGGCATCCGCGGCAATGGCTCCGGCATCCTTAACCCTGCCGTCCCCTGCCAGGATCGTTCAATCGACGACAGCACCGATGGCGGTGGATTGAGGGTGATAATCGATCCCCTTAAATCGCCGTGGATCGGCGTATAGCGAATGTGTCCACGGTCGTGAAGGTCAGCAAGCCACTTGCGAATCGTCTTCAGGTTGCGAATGCCGCTCAGCGTGGAAAGCAATTCCAGGGTGATCTGGCAACTGAGCGTTCCCCAATCCAGCGTCAGGCGGCGAATGGCCCGAAGCAAGTTACGTTCCGCTGTAAACGGAAGAACCGGATCGACAGCCTGCACGTAATAAGCTTCAGTCTCGGGGCTGGCCGGCTTGGGCATGGTAGCCACTGTGATTGCTGTGTGAGTAATGATCCTGCCGAATTCGGAAAGGTCATCGCCAACGACGCGGCTGCGCGCCGAAAAGCCCTCCAGGTGTCCCATGCTGTTGATAACGGGCTGATACAGCGCCGCGGCGTTTGCCGGCGTACCCGGAATGGCTTCCGGTGCTCCCTGCCCTGCGCTGGCAACGGGCGGATGCGGCGCTGCTTCCTGGCCCGATTTCACAGCCATCGCGGCGGCCGGAGGGGCATCCACATTGGAGGGCGAAGGAGAACCGTCCTGCAGGAGTGCTTCGACAGGCGCGTTCTTAAGAGCAACCGCAGGAAGTGCTGGCACCATCGTTGCCGGCGTGGCCTCCTGCGTAGCAGGCAATTCCGCCTGACCGCCGGCTCCAACCTGATCTTGCATGGCTTGGCGCGACTGGCGCAGAAGCCGGTCACGCTCAATGTTCAGGATCTCTGACATCGAGCCTTTCCCATGCAGCTTGGAAAGCAGGGCCTCAGGAATGGTTTTGTTCTTCGCCATGGCCCTCTACCTGCGTGTCATTCAACTTAATTACCGAATCAATGGCTGCCTGCATCACGCTTTCGTCAATCGGCTTGCGGTTCGCTGTAAAGCCTAGGTACATGGCCATATTGCAATAATCCACGGCGTCCCGGATCACACCGTTTGAAGCTTCGGCCACCATGGCGAAGCAGCCGGGTGTAAATATGGGATTAGCACTCGATCCCCCGGAAACTTTAAGTCTGAATTGTAGCGCTTCCGTCAGTTCCTTTTCGTCGAGAGGGTCCAGTGTGATCAACCCTCCGGCCGCGCGGCTTCGCAAGGGCTTAAAGTCCGGTTCGGCCAGTGTCGCTGCCATATCCAGCGTGCCGAACAAAACAATTTGAATAAACTTGCTGGAATTAGACTCGAAGTTCAATATCTCGCGGATCCGCATCAGTTGCTTGCGAGGAACAAGCTGCGATTCGTCGATGAGGAGCACTACGGTAATGCCCTCGCGGAACAAATTCGCCATGTGCTCCTGAAACTCGTGCCATTGTTTTGTTTCAGAACGGCGCGACTTGATGGCGAATTCCTCGCAAAACGTAAGCAGCATCTTGTTGCTGGTTGTCCAATGGCTGGGGTTCGTGATGTAGCGAATGGCGTACTGACGAGCGCGATCAGGGTCGTCACTGTACATTCCGAAGAGCCGCCTTGCTACGGTTGACTTCCCTACCCCCGCATCGCCCAAGATAACTGTTAATCCCTGCCTGGCGTCAATGTTGCGTTTAGCACGTTTCAGCGCCTTGGTGTGCTGATAGCTCAGATACATGTACCGCGGGTCAGGGCTTAAGGAGAAAGGAATCTCCTTGAGTCCGTAATAATCGATCTCATCATCGATTTCGTTGGAGCTTCGAATAGGAGATGTGATGCTAGCCATTGCAAGTTCCCTCGAATCCGGTCGAGTTACGTTATCTCGCACTTTATAGTTGTGAGTTACATTTGTCAAGCCCGAAAACAGGCTTAAAGGCAGTACTTACGGTCTGGATGGATGTGATGCATGGGATCGTCCAGAATTGCCGGAAGGTAACACAGCTTGGACAATGAAACGCCGGAATAAGCCCCCAGAAATGTTGAGAGGGGAGGTTAAGGTAACTTTTTCCCTTAACCTGCGGGAGGTATGTTGCATGGCAGGTTGGCCGGTTGGATGGCCTCTAGGTAGGCGCGGAAATGGGAGCCCTTGGCTCGCCCGTCGTGGTCAAAGCACACTTTGGGTTTGTTGCTTTCACGAAGGATGATTGCTAACCGACTGACGAACGGGCGATCAATTCTGGCACCTGGGGCGAGCGAGAAGCAGGGTCATCCCCAGTAAAGTGCACCTCGGCATCAACAAGCAAGTGTGTCGTGAAGTGGTGTTAGTCTGTAGGTGGTAGGTGGGTAGGTCTGTTACATGGTACCACGGTATGTTATTACTTCAAGTACTTATATGCTATATGTTTAATGGCGTTGGTATCGTGGTTGGATGGTAGGCCGTATGGGTGGCTGGATGGTCTCTAGGTAAGTATGTCAAGTCACCATACATCGAGCCTGTAGTTCGGCACCACCGTCCGCCAATGCAACTAATCACCTCTGGCTGCGCTCGCAGGGTATGACATGGGGATCGATCCGCGGGCCCACGAGTCACATGATACTTCACCCGACTTCAGTCGTTGCCCCTCAAGACTCCTCCCACGGGTCGATTGGGCATCCTGTCCGTACGGTCAATTATGCCAGGGAGAGGGAACTCTCGGGCCAGGAGTTTGTTGGAGATAGAATCGGCTCCCAGAACAAGGGCTTGGGAGGATGTTTCTGCGAAGGGGATGCTTTTGCCTGACAGAAGCGCGAAGGCCGGTGGGTTGGGGGCATGAGCAAAGAATTTCGGCGTTGCGAATTGCATCAGAGCTTGCTGCTGCCGCCGGCGCTCCAGGACTGGCTACGGGAAGGGCACTTGGGACGGCTCGTAGTGGATGTGGTCGAGGCCCTGGGCCTGGCGGCAATTAATGGTAAATAGGGCGACGGGCGGGGGCTGGCGGCGTATGAGTCGTGGATGATGGTACGGTTGTTGGTTTATGGGGGGCAGCCGCGGGGTGGCGAGTCCACGGCGGATGAAGCGGGCGACGCACGAGGGCGCGGCGTTTCGCTACCTGGAGGTGGATCAGCTCCCGACCATGACATGATCGTCGACTTTCGTAAAGGGCACGTGACCGCTCTGTCGCAACTCTTCGTGCAGGTCTTCCAACTTCGCGCCACCGTGAAGGGCGTACCGGTCGTATGAGTGCGAATAAAACCACCAGCACACCCGCCACGGCAGAGAGAACGCCAAAGGGCAGGGAAGGTGTTATTGAGGTTGCAGAAATGGTCAATTCCGGACTAAGTCATTTATTGTGATAACCGTAGCCCAAATGGCCAAGTATCAGACTCTTTCTGCCGTTACGGCCCACATGTGTCATATCACCACTACCGGATTCCGGAGCTCCTAATGTCAAGCACTCCTCCTTCAAAGGCGAAGTTATGACTCTGCACTGGACCAGGCCGGCCGGAATAGAAGTCGCTTGACTGCCAACTGTCCGCGCCGGTGTGAAAGAGCAGCAGTTTTGCCGGTTTGACGAAAAGCAGCCCCATGGGCGAGGAGGTGGTACAAGTCTACAAGAGATTCGGGGGCCACTATCAGTATCATACGGAGAAGATTCTTTGCCTGGCGCAAGAATTGCCTGTCATCATCGAAGCGGCCGAATGGTCTGAACGTATCGAGCAGATTCTTCCCCCGGCTGAATAAAATGATCGGCGGAGACCTGATTACGCTTGAAAAGGCACACGTTTTGCTTTACCCGCCCAAAGAAGCCAGGCACACGTCCACGGCTTGATGCGCTGGCGCGGAGCGGCAAGGAATGAATCCAGCAATTTCAGGCACATAAATTTTGCCGTTATCTCGAACGTTCACGGCTGCCTTTTGGCTCAACAATAAAAGGCGAAGGAGTTCGCCATAACAGCCCTTTAGTCGGGCTAATGAATCCTGGCAGCAACCAGGCGGCCAGGAGTGTCTTTTTGGTCTAAGCGCTGTGCAGAAAGGTAAGGTGTAGCGTTTGCAACCGGAATCTGTTCTCCGTCTTGAAATGCGGCAAGCGCCGCCAGATCCTGGCGTAGGGTGTCGCTGTCCTCGAGGTCGGACTTTCCGCCCTCGCCAATCCGTTCAAGCCGGGCACGGTAGCCGTCCGCGTGCGCATCGAAGTGGCGGTGAAGCTCGGCTAGTGTTTTTCTTGACCACGATTCGAGCATCCGTCCATAGGACTGGAAAACCTCGCCCGCTTTCTTTCCAACCTGCTGCTGCAATTTCTTCTCGACTCGCCCCTTCGTAATGTTCTCACCGAGAATGGTTAACCAATCCCGTTCAATCGTGATTTCAATCGGTCCCGGGTCGAAGCGCGGCATCTCTCGCACTAAAGAGGCAAGCTCTTCTTCGTCCGGGAGGTTCTGCGCCTCAAGAGCACGTCCTGCGCTGGTAAGGGCGCGGGATAGGTCGCGCGCCAATTGTTTTAGGCGCTCGAAAATTTGATTTGCCCCCTCCGCTGCTGTCCCGGTCAGATTGCTGCTGACCGCAATGTTTTCGCCGGGACCCGAACCGTCGCGGTTGAACCAAATCGCAGCGATATCCGACGCGGCGCGCGCCAATGCAACCTCCGACAGCTCCCGGACCTCGTCCGAGATTTTAAGGCAGAAAGATTTGGCTTCTTCGAACTGGCCGGCGGCCCGTCGAAGCTGAGCCTGAGCTTCCTGCGCTTGCTTCGAGCTCTTCCTCGGACTCTTGCCGGAGAATTCCATTCGAATCTCCAAGGCTGCTTCCACGGAGTCACGCAGTGCAGCGATTTTCCGCCGCAGGGATTGGCGTGCTAGTTCCTGATTACGTTCAAAAAGAGGGTGGATCTCATGTGCGAACCAATCATGCAGCAGACGCACGTTATTTCCCTGGGTGCTGACAGGCCAAACTGTAAGGTCGATCTCTAGCTGCGATTTGATCTGGCTTGTCATGTACTTCTGAGATCGCTTCCGATCTTCTTCACTCAGCAGGTCCGCCTTGCTAAGCAACACGCAGGCTGGAATGGCGGCCTCATAAAGGCTCTGGATAGTGGCGATATCTTCCTGAGCCAAGGTCGATCCTGCATTCACCAGCACCACTCCAAGATCACACTGCGGGAGGTAAGACAGCGTTTCCGCAGCGCCAGCCGTTGCCAGCGAGCCGAGCCCCGGCGTATCCACCAGTACGACACCCGCCTGCAGATGCTGCGATGGCAATTCCATTACGATCCGGGTGACGTGTTTGGCATTGGCCGGATTTAACTCCTCGCTCACAAAATCCTTCAGGCGCGAAATTGACGTCTCTTCCGTCCTTCGGTCCACGGTGGAGACGGTTAACTTTGGCTCTGCGCCGTAGATCAGGCGGGTTGGGACAGCCGTAATGGGGTTTACACCGACAGGCAACACATCGGTTTCAAGGATGTGATTGAGAAGCGAAGACTTACCCGAGCTCACGCGGCCAAAGACCGCAATTTGGAAGGTCGGCGACTCGATCTTGTCCAAAATAATGGATAACGCCGGCCGGAACTCAACCAATCCGCGCTCGGTGATAATTCTCTCCAGCACCTTCAGCGACTCAATCCCTCCAGCGGCGCGCTCCAGCCGTTTCAGGCGGCTCCCCAAATCCTGGTCAGCGTCCTGGGCCAGATACGTGTTCAGCTTCCGTATAATGCCTCTCATCTCATCCACCAGGCCGTTTAACTCCGGGATAAGCGATGGCGGCACCGTGCCATAACCTCGCATGGCTTCGGGTCGGCATTCGTCAAATGCGATGTCCGCGAATTCAAGGGTCACACGGATCGAGTGCCGAGCTCCCATTTGCGGACCGGAGGACGAAATTCCTTGGCTTTTTAGAACCTGCACTATCTGTGCGCGAATGCGGGCAATGTAGTCCTCCACCAATTTTGCCTGGGCAGGAGTAATGTCAAGCCGGTACTTGGGAAACGGCGACTTCGACAATGAAGACACAAGGATTGATTCGACGTCCGATAACAGGCTATCGACGTATTGGGCGCTGGACAGCAAATGACGTTTATGATGGATATTTAATGCTTCGTGTGATTCCATCGCACTCCGCCTTCTTCCTGAAATCGGAATCGCCGGTCGCGAGGGACTCTGGGAGATGAGGACGACGAAAAGAGCGTTCGAAAGCCCTTACCCTTTGAGAACCCTCGTAGGAGTTATCTTCCCCACAAGGGGCGGTTAAGGGCGAACTCCAACGCCTCACTCATTATCCGATATGCTTCTGCCTCCGTCAATATTGCCTGGCGGCCAGCTCAGAGAAATGGTCGCGTACAGTGCCGACGCGCCTGGGGTTCCACGGCACAAAAGGCGTTCACAGTGCCGCACCGCTTGTACTCGTTATCGCGCCGGACTACCTTGCCGGGAGTCATCCGTCGCGAGGGAGGGCACTTCGGCATGCAGGGACACGGGCCTTTCGTCGCGACAGACGACCGGTCTGGCGACACCGTACGGCTTTCCATACACGGCCAGGACGTCTTCCATCTTTTCGAGGTACTTACGATCCAGTTCAACGACGCACCACATCCTTTCCCCGCTACGGCTTCAAGTCGTGGCTTTGGAGCAAGACCCGGATTGTCTCTCGCCCCACGTTCGGCACCAACTTACGTTTCACCGCCTCCTGCGCGGTCAGGCGCACTTGTCCAGCGGCCAATTGCAAGAGAGCGAGGGCCCGCAGGACCACGCGGACGGGCTGGAGACCGCCGCGCCGGAGCTTGTGAAGCTCCTGCCGGTGTCGCTTCGGGAGATGGACATGCAGTCGATGCTAAGTTCGCATGTTCAAGCATAGACGGAGATATGTTCAGATGCGGGAGATACTGTACACAACTCCGGCCACTTGCGGGGGAATTCGCAGCGCGCTTCGCAGCGCGGCTGGCTATGAAAACTTCGTGATGGGCCGCACTCCAACCGAGCCGACTCGCGCCCCTGGTTTCATGCCCGCCATCGCGATCGCCTCATCGATATCGCTGGCCACAACAAGTCAAAATCCGCCAAGCTGTTCCTTGATCTCAGCGAACGGTTTGTCGGTAATCAACGGCTTTGCGTCCCGTATCCGGACGATAGCTGCCTCCTTGGCGGGCTTTTGGGCGTGGCAGCCTTAATGGCCTTGGCGAACTCGGTCCCGAAGGCCCGGTACCCGCCCGGATTCGCGTTCAACTCGTCCTTACCAAGGTTGGGAAACCGCTTTTCGACTTCGTAGATCAATAATATGTCTTCCACGTTCTCATTCTCCTTTAGAAGGTTACCGGATAAGCCTTAACGGCTCTTACCTTCACCTACTTGCCGGGAACTCCGGAAATTAACCTGCCGCCTTGACGACGTTCCAAGCTGATGAATTTGACACTCGGGCCAGCTTTTTTTCGCGGGACCGGAATCTGCTGACTGGATGATTAAAGAATCGTATTGAGGATGGAAGGGCGTTGCAAGGCGATTGACCACTATGGTAGTTGGTGAATAGAATGACGTGCAGGAAATGCACGGCCATCCGGCGGCGCGTTTCGATCTCTGGCGCTGCTTAGTCCCAACGCCGGTTCCCGATGCGTTCGGAGGAGGTGTGGCGTGGAACGAATCACGGAGTTGGAGGTAAACGGAGTTCGACGTGCGGTGGATGTTGATGGCGCCACCAGTTTGCTGACCGTGCTGCGGGATCACCTGGACCTGACCGGATCAAAGTATGGCTGCGGCGAGGGCCAGTGTGGCGCGTGTACGGTGCTGATCAACGGGTTCCCCCGCCACTCCTGCACCACCCAGGTGCGGGCCGCACGCGGCAAGCAGATTACAACCATTGAAGGCCTTGCCGCACAAGGCAAACTGCATCCCGTTCAGCAGGCGTTCCTGGATGTGGGCGCCATGCAGTGCGGCTACTGCACCTCCGGAATGATCATGACCGCGGTTTCGCTGCTTAAAGCTCATCCCAATCCCTCACCCGCGCAAATTGCACTATTCATGCAAGGCAACATCTGCCGCTGCGGAACCTACCAGCGCATTGAGGCTGCCATCCGACAGGCAGCCGGGAATATGAAGGGAGTGGAGCGATGAGCAAAGCCAAAGCCGAGCCGATCGTGATTGAGACCGAGCGCTATGAGCTGCAAGCTCTGCCCACCTACCACTTTGAGTTTGACCGCCGCGACTTTTTGCGGGTGCTGGGCGGAGGTCTGCTGGTGGTGTGCGCCGCGGGCGACGCAGCGGCTATACAGGAATCGGGCCGCGGCCGCAGAGCTTTTCAGGGCGAGCCATTGCCGCAAGACATTTCGAGCTGGCTGCACATTGACCAGGCGGGTAAGGTAACGGTCTTTACCGGCAAGGTGGAAGTGGGCCAGAACATCCGGACTTCGCTTACCCAGGCGGTGGCCGAGGAACTGAAAGTTGAGCCCGCCAGCATCACGCTGGTCATGGGCGATACGCAGCTTACCCCGTTTGACATGGGCACGTTCGGCAGCCGCACCACACCCACCATGAATCCGCAGCTTCGCCGCGCCTCAGCGGCGGCGCTGGGCGTGCTAATGGCGCTGGCCGCAAAGCGCTTCCAGACGGAAACTTCCAGCCTTGCCGCCGCCGATGGCCTGATTACCGATAAGGCCTCGCAAAGGTCGGCCAGCTACGCCGAGTTATTGCAGGGGCAGGCGCTGGCCGAAACCATTCCTGACGCCAAGCCGCTGGAGCCTGCCACCGAGTGGCGGGAGATGGGCCAACCGCTCGCCAAAGTGAATGGCGTGGAATTCGTCACCGGCCGCCACCGCTATCCTATCGATCAAAAACTACCCGGCATGTGGTACGGCAAGGTGCTGCGGCCGCCCTCTTTTGGCGCCACGCTTACCTCCCTCAACGCGGATGCGGCCAAGGCCATGGGCCAGGTGGTGGTGGTTCAAGACGGTAATTTTGCGGGCGTGGCGGCGGCATCGCCCGAACTGGCCGCGCAGGCGCTGGCGGCGCTGAAAGCGGAGTGGAAACCTTCAACCGCTCCGCAGGATCACATTTCGAACACGACGTTGTTCCAGTTTTTGCAGCAGAAGGGGGTTGAAGGCGAGGGCTTTGAACGCTCCATGCGGCACGCCGTGGGCTCCATGACGGAGGGAATGGCCAAGGCAGCGCACCGGCTGAGCCAAACCTACACCGTGGCCTACATTCAGCATGCGCCCTTGGAGCCGCGCGCCGCCCTGGCGGTATGGCATGACGGCAAGCTGAACGTATGGACTGGCACCCAGCGCCCCTTTGGCGTGCGAGACGAACTGGCGGCGGCGTTCCGGCTTCCCAAGGATCAGATTCGCGTGCGCATGCCCGATATGGGCTCCGGTTACGGCGGCAAGCATACGGGCGAGGCGGCCGTGGAGGCCGCGCGTTTGGCCAAGGCCGCCGGCTGTCCGGTTAAGGTGGCTTGGACGCGCGAAGAAGAATTCACCTGGGCCTATTTTCGTCCCGCCGGCGTGATCAAAGTCTCGAGCGGCGTTGGCAAAGATGGCGGCATTGTGGCTTGGGAGTTCCACAACTACAACTCCGGGCCATCGGCCATCCTTACGCCTTACGACGTTCCGAACCAGCTTATCCAATTCCATCCTGCGGTGTATCCGCTGCGACAGGGCTCCTACCGGGCGCTGGCAGCAACCGCCAATCACTTTGCGCGCGAATCCCACATGGATGAGCTGGCCTATCTGGCGGGCATGGATCCGTTGGCGTTCCGCCTGGCCAATCTTAAAGATGAGAGGTTGCGCGCCGTTTTTGAGGCGGCCGCGCACAAGTTCGGCTGGGGCGGCGAAAAGCCTTCCCCGCGGCGCGGATTCGGCATTGCGGGCGGAGTGGAAAAAGGCGGCTATGTGGCCACCTGCGTGGAGTTGACCTTCCCGCAGCCTGGCAGGCAGGTGAAGGTTGAGCGGGTGGTGACGGCCTTTGATTGCGGCGCTGTCGTGAATCCCGACGGATTGCGCAACCAGATTGAGGGCGCCAACGCGATGGGCCTGGGCGGAGCCTTGTTTGAAAGCGTCCAATTTAGCAACGGCCGGATTCTGAATCCGCGCTTCAGCGCCTATCGTGTGCCGCGCTTTAGCGACCTGCCTAAAATCGAAGTGGTGCTCGTTAATCGCAAGGACCAGCCCTCGGCCGGCGCGGGCGAAACGCCCATCGTCGGTCTGGCGCCGGCCATCGGCAACGCCATCTTCAGCGCCACGCATGTACGGCTGACTTCAATGCCCCTGGCTCCGAACCGCCTGAAGGAGCAGGGATAGCCGCATTGCATTGGGCCGTTCACTCGTGCCGCAGCGCCACCATCGGATCAACTTTCGTCGCGCGCCGTGCGGGAATATAGCACGCCAAAAGCGCTACGCCGGTTAGAATGATTGCGACGGCGATGAAGGTGACAGGATCGTATGGCCTGACGCCAAAAAGCAGGCTGGACAAGTAGCGCGTCAGGGCTAACGCGCCGATCACTCCGAGGCCCAAGCCCACTAGAGTCAACCGAATTCCTTGCCTGAGGATGAGCTTCAACACGTCTCTTTGGGTTGCCCCCAGCGCCATGCGAATGCCGATCTCATGTGTCCGTTGAACGACCCAGAACGTAATAACACCGTTGATTCCCGCTACCGCCAGAATCAGCACCAACGCTCCAAACGAGCTCACCAGTGCTGCCGCCATGCGCGGCTCAGCGATCGAATCCTGAACCCTCTGCTCCATCGTTTCCGCCCCATAGACCGGCACTTGGGGATCCAGCGTACCCACCTGCTGCCTGACGGCAGGCAACAGGGCCGTCGGATCTCCGTGCGTCCGGACCAGGAGATGGCAACTCAGGGGAAACGACTGGGAAAATGGTTCGTAGAGCAGTGGCTCGGCGGGCTCCCACAGATAGTGTTGCTTCACGTCGACCGTGACCCCCACAACCTCGGCTTCCGCGTTTTTCCCCTTGATCAGCAGATGCCTGCCGACCGGATTTTCATGGGGCCAGAACTTCTGGGCCATAGTCCGATTGATAATGACAACCGGGGGGGCGTGTTGGTCATCCTCGGGGCGAAAGTCGCGGCCCTGCAACATGGGAATGCGCATCGTCCTGAAGTAATCGGATGAAACCATGTTGGCCTCCACGCTCTGCCAGAGCTGCGGCTGTCGCGCATCCTGACCGGGCTTCTCTACCGATGCGAAGAAATGCATCATCGTGAGAGGCGAATCGAAGGCCAGGGCAGCCGACTGAACACTTGGCAACGATCGGACTCTGGCGAGCAGTTCCGAATAAAAGCGGATGCCTTCGTCAGTCCTGTAGCGCCGCGTGAAAACCTCCGTGTTCACGGAAAGAACGTGATGAGGATCAAGACCGAGGCTCGTTGAATCAAGCGTCCAAAGGGTATGTAGGAGCATGGCCGCCCCGGCCATTCCAAGAAACGCGATCGAGACTTGGGCGACTACCAGTGCGTGGCGCAGTCGGCCTCCCGCGGAGGAGGCGTGCAGGCCAGACTGTATGAGCGATGCGGTAAGTTCGCCATGTGATGCTTGGAATGCAGGGGCAAGGCCAAATGCCACCGTGGTCAATATTGCCAGAATGAGCGTGAACAAAAGGACCCGACCGTCCAGGGCCGCCGGATGGAAGGCAACCTGAACTGTGAAAAGGTGTCCGAATTTCGTTATCCAACGACTCATCCAGTGTGCCAGCAATATTCCAAAGCCCGCTCCCACCAATGAAATGAGCGCGCTTTCTGTCAATAGCTGGCGGATGATTCGCATCCGGCTGGCTCCGAGCGCAAAACGGACTCCAACCTCCTTCTGCCGCGACGCTCCGCGCGCCAAAAATAGGTTGGTAACATCCGCGCAGGCTACAATAAGAACCAGCCCTGCAAAGAAGCCCACCACCCACACCAATCTTTTGATTTTCTGCCGCCAAGTGGGCCAAATGCGGCCCTCGTTGAACGGAATCACAAACGCCGTTCGACCCTTGTCCGCCCTGGGATGGGCGCGTTCCAGCCGTCCGGCCAGCAGCCGAAGTTCGCTTCCGGCCTGAGTGATCGTTACGCGCGAACGGAGCCTTCCGACCATCAGGCACCAGCGTTGTTGCCGGGTTATGAGCAGCTTGGAAGTGGGGCCGAAAAACATCCGCTCCGTGTTCATCGGAACCCAGAAGGTTGGAGCCCGCCCCCAGTCGAGCTGGATCCCCTCAAATCCCTTCGGAGCTACGCCGATCACGGTAAATAGGCTCCCGTTGAGCACCAGCGCGTGTTTGGGGAGCCGGCGAGTTGAGCCCAGGCGTTCTCGCCAGAAGGGGTAGCTCACGATCACCACAGGGGTTGGGCCGGTCGCATCGCCCTCGGATTTCAGAAAGAAGCGGCCGCGAACCGGTCTTACGCCGGCAACATCAAAGTAGTTACTTGATACAATCTCCGCCCATCGAAGGTCAGTCGTATTATTGCGGGTCCAGGCAGTTTCTAGGCGGGCGTATGCAGCGATCGCGGAGAATGCGCGGCTATGCTCTCGGTAATACCTGTAATCCGGATACGAGGACGATGCGTAGCCCGAGCGGTGTATCCCGCTGGTGTAAATGGTGGCCAGCCGCGAAGGTCTGGAGCCCGAGAAGGGGGGAAAAAGGACGGCTTCGGCAAGGCTAAAGATTCCCGTGTTTGCTCCAAGCCCTAGCGCCAGTGCCAGCACCGCAAGTGTGGCGAAGGCGGGATTACGGCGCAACTGGCGCAGGCCGTAGCGCACGTCCTGAATCATATCCTCGACCCAGCGCAGGCGGTCGGCGTCGCGGCACTCCTCCTTCTTCTGCTCCACGCCGCCAAAGGCCTGCAGCGCCGCATAGCGCGCCCCCTCGGGCGGCATTCCGGCGTCGATGTTTTCCTGGGTCTTCAGCTCGATGTGATGTTGCAGTTCTTCATTCAGTTCGCGCTCCGACTGTCGCCGCCATGCGATTGATCCGATCCGCTTTAACCAACCCATGAACTCTTCTCCGAACCGTCATTCAAAACGCAATGCCGTCATCGGGTGTACCCGGCAAGCGCGCCGTGCGGGAATATAGCACGCCAAAAGCGCTACGGCGAACAGGATCAGCGATACGCCGGCAAATGTTGCCGGATCCCTCGCCCCGACCCCAAACAGCAGGTGTGAAAAGCTCGTGAGCATGCGTGTGAGCGCAAGCGCGGCTGCGGTTCCAATCGCAAGGCCGGCCAAGGCCAGCTTCAGTCCGCGCCCAATCACCATCCGAAAAATATCCTGTCTCTGCGCGCCGAGCGCCACACGGATCCCAATCTCGGTCACCCTTTGCGTCACCGAGTACGAAATCACGCCGAAGATTCCAATCGCCGCCATCACCAGGGCCAGGCCAGCGAAGATCCCGAGAAGGATCATTGGGAATCGCTGCAAGGCCATTGATGCCGCTGCCATCTGCTGCATTGTCTGGATGTCGTATACCGGCTGCTGATCGCCCGCCCCGTAGACCGCCGCTTTGATCGCAGGCAGCACGGCTGCGGCATCGAGAGGCGTGCGAACAACGATACTCACGTCACTATAAAAAACGGGCACCCACTTGTCGGGGAGCTGATAAAGAGAGGCGTAGATCTGGTTTCGCGTCCATGAGCTGGGCGTGCCCAGCCCCCAGTGTCTTACGTGGCTCACCACTCCGATAATGCGGACAGTCTTCCAGTGAGGGATGACCATCGTCTGACCGACGGGATCCATGTTCGGGAAATAGGCACGCGCCAGGACGCTGTCGATGACTATGACCGGCTCCGATGCCGTAGTGTCTTCCGCGGTGAAAAAGCGGCCGCGAAGGAGTGTTATTCCCATCGTCCGGAGGTATTCCGGACCCGTCCAATAAAAGAGCGCCCGCGGCGCTTCGGCGATGGATGCCGGCCTTTGGTCGCCGACCAGGAAGGGACCGCTGTTGTCGAGTTGTCCCAGTGGAATGAGGTTGGTGATATCCGCGGATTGTACGCCGGGAATTTCGCGGATACGCCTGATCAATTGCTGGTAAGCAGCTCGCATACCCGGGGATGTTTTCGCCATGGATGGTGAAATCCCCACCTTGAAAGTGAAGATGTGATGTGAGTCGAAGCCAGGATGGACCTCCCATAAGTGGCGTATTGTGCGGAACAGCAGGCCAGCGCCCGCCAGCAACATCATCGTCAAGGCCATTTGTGCGACCACGAGGGCGCTTTGAGCGCGATGATGGCCGCCCGTTGAGCCACGGCTTCCTTCCTTCAACGATGTGTGCGGATTGACGCCCCAACCCTTCAGTACGGGCGCCATGCCAAATAGAATTCCAACCACAAGCGAGACGCCAAGTGTGAACAGGAGGACCGATAGGTTCAGCCCGATGCCCTGAGAGCGGGGCAAGCTTTCCGGCGCCGCTGCAAGGAGGGATTTAAGTCCGACCTTCGACAGCAAAAGGCCTATGCCCGCGCCGGCAAGCGCGAGGAGCACGCTTTCGGTAAGCATCTGCCGCACCGCCCGCGATCGCGTTGCACCGAGCGCCGAGCGAATCGCCAGCTCGCGGTTGCGCACTACCGCCCTTGAAAGCAAGAGATTCGCGACGTTCGCGCAGGCGATGAGCAAAACAAGACCCACGGCCCCGAACAACAAAAAAAGCGTTCCGCGCACGTCGCCGACAAGTTGCTGCTTGAGCGGTACGAGTTTAATTCCCAGACCCTGGTCGGCAGTGGGATAGAGCTTGTCGATACGTTCCTGCAGCGAGTTCATCTCCGCCTGAGCCCGCCCCGTGCTTACCCCGGCCTTCAGGCGCGCAATACATGCGGTATTGTGGATGGTTCGGTCATTCATCAGAAGCGGATCACCCTGTCCGAGCGGTGAATAGACGTCCGCGTGCCAGGGCTGGATTCCGAAACGAAACCCTGGGGGAAGAACTCCCACGATAGTGTAGTCGACTCCATCCAGGGTCACGGGTTTGCCAAGGGCGGCCAGGCTCCCGCCGAACCGGTTTCTCCAGAGGCGATTGCTGATGACGACTACAGGCGCCCCGCCAGAACGGTCAACATCCGGCGAGAACTCACGGCCAATGGCCATCTTGACGCCCAGGGTGCTGAAAAACCCGGAGGAGACCTGTCTGCCGTTAAGGTGCTCTGGCGCGCCTGGACTCGTAAGGTCGTAGTTACGCGATGCGAATGCCGCCATTTGCTGGAATGAGTGGGAATTGCGCTGCCAATCGAGGAAGTCCGGGTAGGAGAGCTCGGTCATGGCCTTAAGAGTCAGATTGTTCAGCCACACCATGACCAGACGATCCGGATGAGGATAAGGCAGCGGGGCTAACAACACGCTGTCCACCACACCAAAAATGGCCGTATTGGCTCCGATGCCGAGCGCGAGCGTAATAACGGCCACGGCGGTAAAGCCCGGATTACGGCGCAACTGGCGCAGGCCGTAGCGCACGTCCTGAATCATATCCTCGACCCAGCGCAGGCGGTCGGCGTCGCGGCACTCCTCCTTCTTCTGCTCCACGCCGCCAAAGGCCTGCAGCGCCGCATAGCGCGCCCCCTCGGGCGGCATTCCGGCGTCGATGTTTTCCTGGGTCTTCAGCTCGATGTGATGTTGCAGTTCTTCATTCAGTTCGCGCTCCGACTGCCGCCGCCGGGCAATCGATCCGATTCGCCTTAGCCAGCCCATGATCTAACCTCCCAGCGGTCATTCATAACGCAATGCTGTAATCGGGTCTATCCGCGTGGCGCGGCGTGCGGGAATGAGGGTCGCAACAAGAGCCACTCCGATCAAGGGCGCCATTGACCCTAAAATCGTCAGTGGATCGGCGGGTGAGATGCCGTAAAGCTGGCTCGAAATAAAGAGGCCGAATGCAATTACCAGAGGAACTCCAAGCGCAGCGCCCTCTGCCACCAGCGCCAGGGCTTCCCGCAGAACCATCCATAACACTTGTGTCCGCCGGGCGCCCAGCGCTATGCGGATGCCAATCTCGCCCGTTCTTCGGGACACCGTGTACGTCATAACTCCGTAAAGGCCGATCGATGCAAGAAATAGCGCCAGCAGCCCGAAGAGCGTCGATATGCGTGCCACCAACCGCTCTTGCGCCAGTGACTGGTCGACCTCCTCGGCCAGCGTGGTGAAACCGAGAATGGGTGCGTTGCTGTCGATCTCTCGGATGGCTTGGCGGACCGCACCGGCAGAGGCATCGGGATTCCCGGTGGTGCGAACTTCCAATGTCATCCCGTAAGCCAGGCTGGCGGGCGGCGTCTGGGGATACGGAACGTACATCATGTGCGGCGTCGCTTCACGCAGGCTGTTGGCTTTGGTGTTTCCGGCGACACCCACGATTTCAATCTCCCCGCCTTCGGGGCTGACAAAGCTAAGCCTTTTGCCGACGGCCGACAGATTGCCAAAATAGAAGCTTGCCATCGCCTCATTGATGATCGCGACCTTGGGCGCCGCTGCATTGTCCCGGGCGGTGAACTCGCGCCCCTGCAGCAACGGGATTCCAAGGGTTTGGAAGAATTGCGGGCCCACGAAGTTCAGGCTCGCCGTCGTCTTTTCATGGGCGCCCGGAACATGTCCTCGGACAAAGATGCCGGTCCGCCAATGGGCGCGGGTCATGGGCGGAAGCGCGGAAAGGCTGACGGAGCGAACGCCGGGAAGCGCCTCTACGGCCAGCATTACCTGTCGATAAAAATTCATGAGCCGATTACTTCGATAGCCAATCAATGTCGGATCGGTCGAGACAAGCAGGACTCCGTTTTGATTGAATCCCGGATTGACATCTTTCAGCTTCTGGAGGCTTCGGACGAGCATTCCGGCGCCTGCCACCAGCAACAGCGCCATCGCCACTTCGCCCACCACGAAAAGCTTGCGCAGTTCCCAGCGTGAGCGGCGTGTTCCTGATCCCCCCGCCAGGCCTCGCACGCTGGCTTTGATCACGGCACTCAGATCAACGCGCGCAGCTTCCCATGCGGGCGCGGTTCCGAAAAGAAAACCGGTTAGCAGCGCCACGCAGGCAGTGAAGATAAATACGGCGGAATTAAGGTGAAGACTAAGCGCCACCGGGGCTCCGATGTCGGAGAGAAGCGCCAGAAGCAGAGCATTGCCCCAGCGCGCAAACAACAGGCCGAGCGCGCCCCCCAACAGGGCGAGCAGCACGCTCTCCGCTAGCAACTGCCGGAATAGCCTGCTTCTGCCTGCTCCCAGCGCAACCCGCACCGCCAATTCCCGTTGGCGAACCGTGGCTCGGGCCAGAACCAGGTTGGCGATGTTCGCACAGGCTACAAGTAGCACGAGACCAACCAGGGTCATCAGGACAATCAATGGTTCCGACAGCCGGTCCCTTAGGGTCGAAAGCCCCCGGCCAGCAGGAAGCAAGGCAATATGTTCGTGTGCCAGCTCACGCTCCGCCTCGGGCGAGAGCCGCGCTCCGGCTTGCCGCCTGACAATCCGCTGGTAAAGCACGTTGACGGCCGCGAGCGCCTGCGGCTCGCTGATTCCCGGCTTGCGCCGGGCTATCACCTGAAGCCACCAGCTCTTTGAGTCGTCGAGCTGGGATTTGCTATTCATCACCTGGGCCTGCATCATCAGGGGTATCCACACGTCGCGGGAATCGCCAACACTGACCCCGAAGAACGATGGCGGCATCACGCCGATGATAGTGAAGGGCGTTCCGTTCAGTTCAATCGAACTGCCCAGCACTGCGGGGCTGTGTCCGAATTGGTTTTCCCAATAGCGGTAGCTGATGACAGCGAAAGGGTCGGCTCCGGGAGTGCGATCCTCCTCGGCGGTGAACGTTCGACCCACCAACGCCTTTACGCCGAGAACCGAAAAGTAATTGCCTGAAACTAATTGGCCGGCCGCCAAGCCGGGCTCGCGATCTACACGTGTGGCGAGCTGGATGCTGTGAAAGGCGAAGACACCGGCGAACACTTGATTCTGCTTGCGGAGCTGGTCAAAAGTCGGATACGGGAGATAGTCCGTGACGTCGTGCGGGGATTGCCAACGAAGCATAACGAGTTGTTCCGGGTGAGGGACAGGAAGCAGCTTGAGGATGACCGCATCGATGGCGCTGAAAATCGCGCTGTTGGCGCCAATGCCAAGGGCGAGCGTAATAACGGCCACGGCGGTAAAGCCCGGATTGCGGCGCAACTGGCGCAGGCCATAGCGCAGGTCCTGGATCAAATCCTCAAGCCAGCGCAGCCGGTCAGCATCGCGGCACTGTTCCTTCTTCTGCTCCACGCCGCCAAAGGCCCGCAGCGCCGCGTATCGGGCTTCCTCCGGCGGCATTCCCGCCTCGATGTTTTCCTGAGTCTTCAGCTCGATGTGGTGCTGCAACTCTTCATTCAAGTCGCGATCCAAATGCCTTCGCAGAAAAACCCCTGCCAGACGATTCAGCCATCCCATAAATTCCTCACTCGTGACGAAGCGCTACCATGGGTTCCACTCTTGCCGCGCGGCGGGCAGGAATGTAACACGCGAGCAGCGCCACGACCGTCAGAAGCAACGAGACGGCAATGAACGTGACCGGATCGGTTGGCTTGACGCCATAAAGCTGGCTGGACAAAAAGCGAGTCACGCCCAAGGCGCCAACTGATCCCGCGCCGACGCCAGTCAGCACGAGAGTCATGCCTTGGCCGACAACCAGTTGCAGTACGTCTTTCTTTTGTGCCCCCAGAGCCATTCGAATGCCAAGCTCGCGCGTACGATGCGAGACCGAATAGGTGACCACGCCATAGAGACCTATTATGCCGATCAGTCCCGCCATACCCCCGGCGGCCGCGAGCATCGCCAAGGTGAACGATGTCCGCGACATCGACTTCATGTAGAGGTAGTCAAGACTGTGCGCATCAAAGAGGGGCAGGTTGGGGTCCACCGATCGCACTGCCTGCCGGACATCCTGCAAGAAATTTTCTGAGCCAACATGCGGACTACGAACGGAGAAAGTGACATAACGGCAGACCCATATGTCTCCACCGTCGAAGTGTGCAGTCATGATTGGCCAGAACGCGAGCTCAGGTGTGGGCTTGCTCACACCGTTGTCGTGGATGTTGTCCACTACACCCACAATGTCACGCCATTCGTCCTTGGGGCTCACGCGGATTTGCCTGCCAAGTGCGCCCGCTGGGTTCCGCCAGTACTCGCGCGCCAGGTTTCTGGAGACGATGGCAACGGGAGTTTTGCTGTAGATATCGGCCCATGTGAAGTCCCGGCCGGCGACCAGGCGGACACCGAGGGTTGCCAAGTACCCGGGTGAAACGAAGTTGAACTGGCGAAAGGGTGGAACCTCGCCGGGCGCGTACGTTCGATCCCGAACGAACAGCGGGTCGGACATGTCGCCCTCCATTGGAATAGAGAGGGAAGCAGCTGCCGCGTCAACGCCCGGAATCGCCCGCAGCCTGTCCAAGATCTCTTGCTGCACCCGGACCACTTGCTCGTCCTTGCTCACTTCAGCATCGGGGATGTATACGCGAAAAGTCTGGATTTGACCGGGCTTGGTAAATCCGGGCTGGACACGACTAAGGACACGAAAGGTGCGAATCATGAGGCCCGAACTGATCATCAGCACAAGTGCCAGCGCTACCTGGGTAACCACCAACGTGCTTCGTGCCAGGTATCCCTCACGGGTTGTGCTGAGGGAACGTCCGGCTTCGGACAGTCCGGTTCCAAGGCGCAAGCCCGAATACTTCAGGCTCGGTATCAAGCCGAAAAAGAGGCACGTCACAACAGCGAGGACCAATGTGAACATTAGAACAGGGCCATTGATCCCTATTTCATCGAGGCGGGGGAGGTTCCCAGGAGCCAAACGAATCAGAACCCGCAATGTCCCGGAAGCGAACAATAAACCCAAAACGCCCGCGATCAACGACAAGAAGAAACTCTCAAGCAACAATTCGCCAGCTATGCGGCCCGGGCTTGCGCCCAGCGCGCCGCGGATAGCCAATTCCCGCCTTCGCCCCTCAACCCTTGCAAGGAAAAGATTAGCCACATTGGCGCACGCGATGAGTAACACCAAGCCGATACTTGCCATCAGGACCCACAAAACTTTTCCCGAATTGCCCACTACGTCCTGTTGCAACGGGCGGACGTCCGGATCTAGGCGCGTATCCTCGAACATTTTGAGGCTGAAACGCGGTGGGGCAGGGAAACTTCTGTAGACAATCGGCAGCATGCGCGCCATATCGGCGCTGGTCTCCGCCAACGTAATTCCCGGCTTGAGTCTGGCGACGGCCTGATAGCCAAAACCACCAAGAAAAGTCCTGGCGCGGTCCAACTTGACCGGCAGGATCAGAGCAATATTGGGATCGTTCGGGAAACGGAAGATTTCTGGCATCACCCCGATGATCGTCCGAGGCTTGCCATTTACGTTGATCCTTCCACCAACCACTGAGCGCTTTCCGCCGAACCGGCCGCGCCAATAGCCGTATGTCAGGATTACCGTGTCAGGGCTTCCCGGCGAGTCGTCTACGCGAGTGAACCAGCGTCCAAGGATGGGAGGCACTCCCAGGACCGGAAGCAAGCCGTCGGTCACGTCCATGGCGGGAAGGTGCTCTGGCTTTCCAAACGCAGCCACGTTCACCGAGTCGCCAGCGCACAGGCCGATGCCCTGGAAAGACTGGTTCTGCTCACGATAGGTGAAGTATATTGAAGGAGACAGACCGAGGTCTTCAGCGCTTACGCTGGGAGCTCTGACCGAGACGGCTACCAGCCCTTCTGGATGCGGATAGGGCAGGGGCCTAAGCAGCACGCCCTCCACTACACTGAAGACGGCCGTGTTGGCGCCAATGCCAAGCGCGAGCGTAATAACGGCCACGGCGGTAAAGCCAGGATTGCGGCGCAACTGGCGCAGGCCGTAGCGCAGGTCTTGGATCAAATCCTCGAGCCAGCGCAGCCGGTCAGCATCGCGGCACTGTTCCTTCTTCTGCTCCACGCCGCCAAAGGCCCGCAGCGCCGCGTATCGGGCTTCCGCCGGCGGCATCCCGGCGTCGATGTTTTCCTGGGTCTTCAGCTCGATGTGGTGCTGCAACTCCTCGTCGAGATCGCGTTCTATGCGCTTCCGCCGGAAGATCGCCGCAAGACGATTTAGGGATCCCATAATCACCTCACGCGTAACGCAGCACTTTGGCCACGCCTTCAGCGACCCGCGCCCAGTTTTCCTGCTCCGCCGCCAGGCGCTTGCGGCCCTGTGGCGTTAAACGGTAGTATTTGGCGCGCCGCTTGTTTTCGCTGGGTTTCCATTCAGCGCTGATCCATCCCGCCTGTTCCATGCGGTGCAGGGCCGGATAGAGCGACCCTTCCTCGACCTGCAGGGCATCCTCAGAGAGCTGCCGGACGCGCAGCGTGATGCCGTAACCGTGCTCGGGCCCTCGTGCCAGCACTTTCAGAACCAGCAGATCAAGCGTGCCTTGCAATTTGTCGTATCCCATCGTTTCTCCTAGTTGTCTAGGATAGGGTGAACTCTCCTTGCATAGATGTCAAGGGAAAACGGCCGCCGGCAAAGTCTCAGCTTGCCGGGGTGCCAACCCGGAGACGGAAATGCCGGCTTCGAGGGTTTAGCGCCCGTCAACGGGATTGTTCAAGCGGCGCCCCGGAGTAAATGGGGTTCCTGGCGGGGCCCAGGCACAAAGGCGCGGTAACCAAGGCGCGGGCCTTTCAGCTATTAACGCCTGGTGGATTCCACGCTGCTGGGCGCGCTGCACGGCTTGAAGCATGGGCTGAACGCACGCCAAACCCCGGGGGTGAGCGGGGCTAAGCAGCGTTGTGGGCGGGTAAAGCGCGATTCGGCGGTGACGAGAAACAGGAGGGTATTATAATTATGTGGCCAAATGGGGCGTGGATGTGGATGTTTCCGCTGCGTGGGTTCAGAGTGATTCCGGTGATGGTTTACATGATCTCCGGGCGGGAAGAGTTCCGCCCCCCGTGCGCAGTGTGGAATGCACGCGACGGCAGGCCTGAAGAACAGAAGACGGATAGTCCTTTGGCGGTTCTCAAGCAGCGTTACGCCAAAGGCGGGATCAACGGAGAGAGCTTCGAGCGCATAAAAGGAGACATCCATGGGTGAGGTGGAGAAGGTGAACACAGAAGACGAAAGCGCCGGGAAGAAAATCGTTCTGGACGCGCAGCAGGAGCACTGGCAGGCAACCTTTTCGCAGAAGCCAGACATGTTCGGCCTGGGCCGGAGTGAACCTGCCGTCAAGGCAGCCGGGCAATTCGAGCGGGAGGGAAGACGAAAGATACTGGAGCTTGGCTGCGGTCAGGGACGGGATACTCTGTTTTTCGCCAGCAGAGGATTTCAGGTGACGGCCGCGGATTACTCGCAGGCCGCCGTGGAAGCGGTCTTGTCCAAGGCGCGATCGGCGGGTTTGGACGACCTGATCGCCGGAGTGCGTCAAGACGTTAGAGAGCCGCTCATCGGGTTCCCGGACGAATGCTTTGATGCTTGCTACTCCCATATGCTGTTTTGCATGGCGCTGACGACAACAGAACTGGAGCGGCTGTCGCGGGAAATATGGCGGGTTTTGAGACCCGGCGGATTGAACGTTTACACGGTGCGGCACACGGCGGACGCTCACTGCGGCGCCGGAATTCAACGCGGGGAGGAGATGTGGGAGGTCGGAGGTTTTATTGTGCACTTTTTCAACCGGGGGAAGGTGCTTCAATTGGCGAAAGGCTTCGAGATCGTCAGCATTGACGAATTCGAAGAGGGCGGCCTGCCCAGGAAGCTTTTCCGAGTGACGCTCAGAAAAGAAACGCAACCGTGAATGCATCCGGGATCTCCAGAATATCGTTCCCGGAGGTGCAATTCGCGAAGCCGGCGCGTGCCTCCCGAACCACGCAGAGCTTTCTTCGCAGCAGCCGCTTCTATTTGGTGTGCGCCACACGGGCGTGTGCAATCTTTAACACGAAAACGAACCCAAGGTAACTGAAAAAAAACAATTAGCTAAACGCCAATCGCTCACCCTTATAGCGTAGACCGTCAGAGTGAAAAGAAAAGCAGTTCGCAAATCCTCAGTACTTATTGCATTTGTACAATACCCATTGCCCGGGCTGTGGGGAGCAGAGCAGCCATGGCGAAAATCGCGGTCCGCAGAACAATCCTGGTTGCAAAGCGTGGTTTGGCCATGCGTTTTATTTCCTCCGCTGGAATTGCACCGTCTTCAAACTAACCCGCATGATTGCGTGGCCCGGAAATGTATCAGCAATCCGGCCGGAATGCCAGACGAGGGGCGGGGTGTGTTGTGACCTTGCTAACCTGCCGGAAAGCGGCCAAAAATAAATCGTCTCATTTGTCCCAATCGTCTCCCGTGTCTCGCCGCACCTTGGTAGGCTTAGTTTGTGATTTCTTATTGCAGCCTGGGAGGTCCGTGCGCCCACGGCGCGCGATGCTGGCGCAGTGACGGAGGTCAGGAAAAATGCATGACGCAAAATTCAAAGTGCACGATGGCGGTGCAAAGCTACTCCTGGCGCCGAATTCGAGCTCCCCTCCATCGGAAGATCCCGTGGACGAAGCCCGCGCAGGCGAAACGGATTTTTTTACACGAAAACGAACCCAAGGTTATTGATAATAAACCAGATCACGAAAAACGAACCCAATTTTAGTTTGCGAAGTTGACTTAAATGGCTGAAAAAGCATGAGATGCACGGAAAAAACGAACCCAATCGGGTTAAACGATGTGTAATCAAGTGGATACAGAGACGACCGAGTGCCGATTAGAAGGATTGGCTGACGGTTTGGGTCCCAAGGCGGCAAGCTCAGCGCCTTGGAGGAAGGTTGGGAAATACCCCGCCTGTCATCAATCGTGATCCCCGTACTCACCGGAACGCCCCCCACAACAAGGCGGTTGTCTCTGTTCGCCTCCAAGAACTGAGACACTTCAACCCCACAGTGGGGATACGATGTGAGGTGGCACTACCAGAAACGACGAAACGTTGACAGTTGCGCGCGGGGTGTGCTTATAATCCCCGGTTACGTGCAGTCCATCCATTGCGGCGAGCAATTCACTCCCCCATGGCAGACGAACCCATATCGCCTCCTCAAGATAAGCAAGCGACAGGCGCTGAAGAGCAGCCCGGGCCTGTCCGGAAGGGCGGGGCAGAGCCTGGAACCCCGCCGGCGGCAGAAGCGGCAGGCGAACGCCCCGAATCCCCAACCGAAGCGGGCAAGGAAGCTGCGAGCACCACAGTTGAACCCCCCAGAGTTCCGCTAACGCCACCCAAAGCTGCTGCAGAGTCGGCCGGACCCGAATTTTCTTCGACCAAGCCCCCTGCGCCTTCTCCAAAGCCTGCGGCGCCTGGGGCCAAACCGGCCGGCCCGGCAACTCCGGCGGCGAAGCCTGCGGCGCCGGCCGCAAAACCCGCTCCCAAACCCGTGATCAAGCCTGAGCCTTGGTCGAGCCCTCAGGTTGACGCTATCAAGGAACGCTTTGGCGGCGCGGTTATTGAGGCGTTGACGTTTCGCAATCAAAACTGGATAACGTTGGCGCTGGAACAATTATTAGCGGTGTGCCAGTTTTTGCTCAGCCCGGAGGGAGGCGGCTTTGACTATCTGGCCGATGAGACTGCGGTGGATTATCCCAAACGCGAGAAGCGCTTTGAGATCGTCTACATTATTTATTCATTTACGCGTAACGAGCGGCTGCGCCTTAAGGTGGCGGCGGGCGAAAACGACGAAGTGCCTTCGGTAGTCGGTCTGTGGCCTGTGGCTAACTGGTTGGAGCGTGAAGTCTACGACATGTTTGGGGTTAGGTTTTCGGGTCACCCTGACCTGAAGCGCATTCTGCTGCCGGACGGCTGGGCGGGACATCCATTGCGTAAGGATTATGACATTCTGCGCCAGGATACGGCATGGGTGAAGGAGAATTTGAAGATCGAAAGCGGGCAGTAGGCAGCGCGATGGCAGGTTTATCCCGCCGTCGGAGGCGCAGTAGCGCTGTAAAGGGCGGAATAATACCGCCGCCTGGCGATTGTTGTGGAAAGTGAATGCGATGCCCGAAGGCACTTTTCTTGACACCAACGAGCTGGTGATCAACATGGGACCGCAGCATCCGGCTACGCACGGAGTGCTGCGCGTCAAACTGAAGCTGGACGGCGAAAAGGTGATCGGAACCGAGTGTGTGATCGGCTACCTGCACCGGGGCGTCGAAAAGATTGCGGAAAACCGTTCGTACGTGCAGTTTGCTCCGTATGTGGACCGCATGGATTATGTGGCCGCGGTGAGCAACGGCATGGGCTATTGCGAGGCGGTTGAGAAGCTGCTTGGGGTTGAGGTTCCGGAGCGGGCGCAGTACACCCGCATGATTCTTTCTGAATTGCAGCGCATTGCCAGCCACCTGCTGTGGCTGGGCACCCACGCTTTGGACCTGGGGGCAATGACACCGGTCTTCTACACCTTCCGCGAGCGCGAAGAGATCCTGAAGATTTTTGAGAATTACTGCGGGGCGCGGCTGACCACGCATGCCTTTCGCATTGGCGGGTTGCAGTACGATTTGTACGACAATTTTCAGGCGGATACGCTGCGCTTTTGCGACTACCTGCTGCCCAAGATCGCGGAGTACGAAGCCTTGCTGACCGGCAACCGTATTTGGCTGAATCGCACCAAAGGCGTTGGCGTGCTGAAGCCGAAGGATGCGATTGCGCTGGCGGTCTCGGGCCCGGTGTTGCGAGGCTCGGGTGTCAAGTGGGACGTGCGCAAGGCGCAGCCCTACGAGGCCTACGCCAAAGTGGAGTTTGATATTCCGACCGGATCGAACGGCGATACTTTTGACCGATACATGGTGCGCATGGAGGAAATGCGGCAATCGGTGCGCATTATCCGGCAGTGCGTGGAGCGGATTGCACCCGGGCCGATTCTGGGCAAGGTGGGGAAAATCATCAAGCCGCCGGCGGGCGAGGTTTACCACTCGATTGAGTCGCCGAAAGGTGAACTGGGGTATTTTGTGGTGAGTGACGGCAGTATCACGCCCTATCGCGTGCGGGTGCGGCCGCCCAGCTTTGTGAATCTGCAGGCGCTGGACCTGATGGTGCGCGGCCACATGGTGGCCGACGTGGTGGCGGTAATTGGCACCATAGACATTGTATTGGGCGAAGTGGACCGCTGAAACAGCCTCCAGAGATTTATCCTGCCGCATTTTTTGCGCAGTGTGCTTGATGTCACAGACGGTTGGTTCAGACAGAACGAAGCTTGAGAATTTATGGTGAATAACGCCTTCGAAACTCTTGCGGCGCATCCCCTGCTGATGGCTACCATCCGCATCCTGGTGCTGTTTCTCGTAGTTTCGGGGATTGTGGCCTATATGGTTTACCTGGAGCGCAAGGTGCTGGCGTTCATGCAGGTGCGCCTGGGGCCGATGCGCGTGGGGCCCTGGGGCCTGCTGCAGCCGATTGCCGACGCGCTGAAGTTGATGCTGAAAGAGGATATTGTTCCGAGCGGTGCGGACCACTTTGTATTCCTGCTGGCGCCGGTGATCAGCGTGGCGGCGGCGTTTACGGTGTTTGCGGTTATTCCGGTTGCCGACAATTTTCTGATCAGCGATGTAAACATCGGTCTGCTGCTGATTTTGGCCATTTCCAGCCTGGGCGTGTACGGCATCATTCTGGGCGGGTGGTCCTCAAACAGCCACTATCCATTGCTCGGTGCGCTGCGCTCCTCCGCGCAACTGGTCAGTTACGAAGTGGCGGCAGGGCTGGCGCTGGCCGGTGTGTTGCTGGTTTCAAACTCACTGAGTATGGTGCAGATTGTTCAGCGCCAGCAGCAGGCCGGGGTGTGGAACGTTTTCGTGCAGCCGCTCGCCTTCTTTATCTACCTGGTGGCCACGGTAGCGGAAACGAATCGAGCGCCCTTTGACCTGCCTGAAGCCGAATCAGAACTGACGGCGGGATTCCACACGGAGTACAGTGGCTTTCGTTTCGCGCTGTACTTCCTGGCGGAATACACGAATATGGTGCTGGTTTCGTGCATTGCGGTCACCCTGTTTTGGGGCGGCTGGCTGCGGCCATTCGGCGGCGTGCGCTTTCTCGATTTCCTGCGCTATGCCCCGCCAGTTTCGCTGCTGGGCGCGGCGGTGTTTGTGTTCTGGCTGGGCTCAAAGAGCGCCGTGCCCGGGGAGCGCATCTTCTTTATGGCGCTGACGGCAGGGCTGTTTTTGGCTGGGGCGCTGACGCTGTTTCCGCCTGTGCTGGCCGCTATTCAGGGAGTGTTCTGGTTCACGGTAAAGGTGCTGGTATTTCTTTACGCGTTCATTTGGTATCGCGGAACGTTCCCGCGCTACCGCTACGACCAGTTGATGAATGTGGGCTGGCGGTGGATGATCCCGCTGGCTCTGGGCAATCTGATTGTAACGGCGTTGGGCGTTTACTGGTTCGGGTCGCACCCGGCAGGTGCCGCCATCTCAATGGTGAGGTAAAACCATGGAACTTAAAAAATGGGTGCGGAGAATATTCCTGCTGGACCTGATCCAGGGCCTGAGGGTGACCTTTTCTTATCAGCGGCCCGAGGCCACCTACACGGAGCAGTACCCGCTGGCACGCCCTCCGGTGGCGGAGCGTTACCGCGGTGCGCCGCGGTTGAATAACAATCCTGAAACCGGCGAAACGCTTTGCATTGCTTGCAACCTGTGCGCCCTGGCCTGCCCGGAAAACCTGATTGTAGTGGGGTGGGAGCGTACCGAAGACCGCAAGAAGAAGCTGACCACCTTTACTTATGACCTTTCGCGCTGCATGTTCTGTGGCCTGTGCGAAGATGCCTGCCCGGTGGACGCTTTGGAGCTGACACAGGATTTTGAACTTGCCCAGTACTCGCGAGAAGGCATGATTTGGGATCGGGATACGCTGGAGCACGGGCCGGAGCCCGTGCATTATACGCGCTAGCTTGCGCGTTCGAGGGCCTTTGAAGTGCGGCTGCGGATTTTGCTGCAACAAAGCTGGTGAGACCGGCTGGCGGCGTCTATCGGATTGAATGGCTATATGCTTCTTGTCGCATTTTTGATTCTCGGGTTGATGGCACTGGTGGCCGGCGTGATGGTGATCACCCAGCGTAACCCGGTGCATAGCGTTATCTGGCTGATTGTCACCCTTTTTTCTGTGGGCGGCGTCTATCTTCTGCTGCAAGCCGAGTTTCTGTTCGCCGTTCAGGTGATCCTGTACGTGGGCGGCATCATGGTGCTGTTTCTGTTTGTGGTGATGCTGGTGAACCTGGATTTGAACGTGAAGCAGGCGCAGTTCAGCCGCCACTGGCTTGTGGCGTTGGTCACCGCGGGTGCGCTGGCGGCGGAGCTTTCCTACGGGGTTTACCGCACCGAGCACTCTGCCGCCGGCCTGAATCTGCCCGCGGCCGCCAGCGCAGCAGTCGCTTCGCCTGCTGGCAATACGCAGGCGGTAGGCAACGCGCTTTACCTGAACAATATGCTGCCGGTTGAAATTGCTTCCCTGCTGTTGCTGGTGGCCATGATTGGCGCGGTGCTGATGGCGAAAAGGAGGCTGGATTGACCGGAACCCACATTCCCGCAAGCTACCTTCTGATTCTGGGCGCCGGCCTTTTCACCATTGGTGTGGTGGGTGTGCTGACGCGGCGCAATATGATTGTGATCCTGATGTCCATCGAGCTGATCCTGAACGCAGTGAACATCAACCTGGTGGCATTTTCCAACCATTTCCACTCTGTAGACGGTCAGGTGTTTGCCATTTTTGTGATTACCGATGCCGCCGCGGAGGCCGCCGTTGGCCTGGGACTTATCATTGCCCTGTTCCGCAACAAGGAAACGGTGAATGCGGATGAGATTGACCTGTTGAAGTGGTAAGGCGGAGTTTTGGCCCCGGCCCTGCGCAAGGGCGGGCAGGGCAACGCAGCCCGAAGAGCGCCGGAAGAGGCGGCGGAAAGAATCCGGGTACGGCTTGACCGTAGCACAAAAATCATGTTCTTTCTTGACCACATCTGGCTGATTCCACTCCTGCCCGCGGCCGGCGCGGCCTGCCAGCTCCTTTTCGGCCGTCGCCTTTCTAACGCCGCCGTGACGGCGGTCTCCGTCTGTTCGCCGGGTGCCGCGTTTGCCTGGGCTCTGGGATGTTTTAGCGAGCTGACAACGCTGCCGACTCATACCTATCAGCGCGTGATTTATGACTGGTTTCCCGCCGGGGCCTTCCATCTCTCAAACGGTGCGGCCGCCAATTTTGACGCCCACGCCGGTTTCCTGTTGGACCCGCTGAGCGCCGTGATGCTGCTGGTTGTTACCGGAGTTGGCTTTTTGATTCACGTCTATTCCATCGGTTACATGGGCCATGAGAGCGGCTATTACCGCTTCTTCGGCTACATGAACCTTTTCCTTTTTTCCATGCTCATCCTGGTTCTGGCGGATAACTACCTGATGATGTTTGCCGGTTGGGAGGGCGTTGGTCTTTGCTCGTACCTGCTGATTGGGTTCTATTTCTTGCGCAAGTCGGCGGGCGACGCTGGGAAAAAGGCTTTTGTTGTCAACCGGATTGGCGACGCGGGCTTTCTGCTGGGGGTGATGTTGATGGCGGTCACCTTTGGAACGCTGGATTATCAGCAGATCAGCGCCGCGGCCCGCAGCGGCCAGTATGCGGTGGGAAGCGGACTGATTACGGCGATCTGCGTGCTGCTGTTTGTGGGCGCCACGGGAAAATCCGCGCAAATTCCGCTTTTTGTGTGGCTGCCCGATGCCATGGAGGGCCCCACGCCGGTCAGCGCCTTAATCCATGCTGCCACCATGGTGACGGCCGGCGTTTACATGGTGGCGCGCTCGAATGCACTGTTTGTGCTGGCGCCGCGCGCCCTGGAGCTGGTGGCCGCCATTGGCGCCGCCACGGCCATTTTTGCGGCTACGATCGCCCTGGTGCAGAACGACATCAAGCGCGTGCTGGCGTATTCCACGGTCAGCCAGTTGGGCTATATGTTCCTGGCCTGCGGAGTGGGCGCGTTCACGGCTGGCATTTTCCACTTGATGACGCACGCCTTTTTTAAGGCTCTGCTCTTTCTTGGCGCCGGCAGCGTTATTCACTCCATGGGCGGCGAGCAGGATATGCGCAAGATGGGCGGCTTGCGTGGCAAAATTCCGGTCACCTTCGCCACGCTGGTTGCGGCCACTCTAGCCATCAGCGGCATCCCAGGCCTGGCGGGATTTTTCAGCAAAGACGAAATTCTGTGGCAGTCGTTTTCCAGCCCCTACGGCAGCCGGGTGCTATGGCTGGTGGGCTGGGTTACGGCGGGATTGACAGCCTTTTACATGTTCCGGCTGCTGTTCATGACTTTTTTCGGCGAACCGCGCATGAGCGACGAGGTGAAACACCATGTGCACGAATCACCTCGCACCATGACCTGGGTTTTGATGGCGCTGGCCGGACTATCGGTGGTGGGCGGTTATTTGAACTGGCCGGTCGAGACGCTGGGGCGCTGGCTGGACCCGGTGTTTGAGAATCCGGCGGCGCGCGCAGCGGCGGAAGCCGCCCACGGCATGGAAGGCGCGCTGATGGCGCTTTCCGTAGTGGCCGCGCTGGCCGGCCTGGGCGTGGCCTATGCGGTCTATGTGAAGCAGCCGCAGTTGGCCGAGCGCGCTGCGCAGGCTGCAGGCCCGGTGTATTCGCTGCTGGCCCACAAATATTATGTGGATGAAGTTTACGACGCGCTGGTGGTGGATCGCGTGAAAAACGTGGGTAATATGGCCGCCGCGTTGGACCTGGCGGTGGTGGACGGAGGCGTGAATGGGGTGGGCTGGCTGACGCGCACCACCGCAGAGGCTTCGCGCCTGTGGGATCGCTGGGTGGTGGATGGAGCGGTGAATGTGATTGGCTTTTTCGTCAGGCTGCTCAGCTACCCGGCGCGCATCATCCAGACCGGCAGGGTGCAGAGTTATGCCTGGCTGATCACGCTGGGGTTGATCGGGTTTATGGCCTATTTCGCGCTGCATTTTTAAAGTGAAAGGTTCCGGCGCGGCCGCAGGCGGCAGACAAAGCAGGGCATGTCGCGCCGCGAGGGCGGCTTCCGCGTTCGGATTTCCGGCGAGGTTCTTCATGCACTTTTATCATGACCACATTCTGAGCATTGTGCTGTTTGCCCCGCTGGTGGGCATGATCCTGCTGGTGTTCATCCCAGGCCATAAGAAGAACGCCATTCGCTGGTGGGCCAATCTGGTCATGTTTGCAGATTTTCTGCTCTCGTTGCCGTTGGTATTCAGGTTTTCCGCCGCCCAGCCGCAGGAGCAGCTCTTCAAATTCGTTGAGCGCCACTCCTGGATTCCCTCGATTGGCGCGGATTATCACCTGGGCATCGACGGCATCAGCTTTTTGCTGATCATGCTGACCACGGTGCTGGGCTTTCTGGCCGTGCTTTCTTCCTGGACAGCGGTGGAAGACCGGGTCAAGGAATACTACGCCATGTTCATGCTGCTGCAGGTGGGCATGCTGGGCGTATTCATGTCGCTCGACATTTTCCTTTTCTATGTTTTCTGGGAAGTAATGCTGGTGCCGATGTACTTTATCATCGGCGTGTGGGGCGGGCCGCGAAAGCTTTACGCCGCCATCAAATTCTTCCTCTATACCCTGGCCGGCTCGGTTCTGATGCTGCTGGGTATTCTTGCGCTCTATTTCCGCTATCACACCGATACGGGCGTCTACACGTTTAATCTGGTCAGCCTTACCGCGCATTCCAACGCCTGGCCACTGCACCTGCAGATGTGGGTGTTCTGGGCCTTCATGGTGGGCTTCGCCATCAAAGTGCCCATGTTCCCGTTCCACACCTGGCTGCCGGATGCGCACGTGGAAGCGCCCACCGCGGGCTCCGTTATTCTGGCTGGCGTGCTGTTGAAGATGGGGACGTATGGCTTTATCCGTTTTTCCCTGCCGATATTGCCCGCCGCCAGCTCCAACCCGCGCGTGGTTAAGGCCATGGTTACGCTTTCGATCATCGCCATCGTGTATGGAGCGCTGGTCTCGCTGATGCAGCGCGATATGAAGAAGCTGATCGCCTACTCCTCGGTGAGCCACCTGGGCTTTTGCACGCTGGGTATTTTTGTGCTGAACCAGCACGGGCTTTCGGGCAGCGTCATCCAGCAGATCAATCACGGTATCTCCACCGGCGCCCTCTTTTTGATTGTGGGGCTCATTTACGAGCGCCGCCATACGCGCGAAATCCGAGAACTGGGCGGGCTTTCAAACGTGATGCCGGTGTACGCCACGCTGTTTATGATCGTGATGCTTTCCAGCATTGGCCTGCCGCTGCTCAACGGGTTCATCGGCGAGTTCACTATATTGCAGGGCGCGTTTGAAGCCAACTGGCACTGGGCGGCCTGGGCGGTAACCGGCATTGTGCTGGGTGCGGCCTACATGTTGTGGTTATATCAGCGCACCATGTTTGGCGCTTGCGAAAATCCCAAGAATCTGGCGCTGAAGGATTTGAGTCTGCGCGAAATCGCCACACTCGTACCGCTCATCATCTGGGCCTTGTGGATTGGGCTTTATCCCAAGCCATTCTTCAAAGTGCTTGAACAGCCTGTTGGCGCCATCGTGGAGCGGGTAAATCCGGCAACGCAAAGCTCCGCGCAGTCTGCCCCCATTACTGTCCCGGGCACACCAGGAGCTGCGCACTGATGACACCCTGGCTTTTTCACGCTAGCGACTACCGCATGATTTATCCGGAAATCGTGCTGTCTCTTTTCGGTCTGGCGATCCTGGCCTTCGATTTTCTGCTCGATCATTCAACGCGCTATCTGAATGCCGTTGCGGCGCTGGTGGCACTGGGGCTTGCTGGCGCGCAGCTTGGCGTTTTTGGTGCCTTCCTCCACAGCGGCTCGTACCAGGAAGCCTTCGCGGGCGTGTTGCGCATGGACGCCTTCTCCGTGTCGCTGCAGCTCATCATTGTAGTCAGCACAGCGTTGGTGGTGCTGCTTTCCGCCCGCTACCTGGAAATCGAAAAGGCCAATTACGGCGAGTATTACGCCCTGCTGTTGTTCACCGCCGTGGGCATGATGCTGATGGCGGCGGGCACGGATTTGATTGTGCTTTTTTTGTCGCTGGAATTGATGGCGTTTTGCGAATATATCCTGACTGGTTTTCTGCGAGGCGCCCGGACTTCAAACGAAGCCGCCATCAAGTTTTTCCTGTTGGGAGCGTTCTCCTCGGGCCTGCTGCTTTACGGATTTTCGCTTCTCTACGGCCTTAGCGGGTCAACGCGACTGTCGGCGGTGGCCAGGTTCGTTGCGCAGCGCCCTTTGGGGGATCCGCTTTCCTGGATGGCCATGATAACTGTGCTGGCAGGTCTTTTCTTCAAGCTGGCCGCCGTGCCTTTTCACCAATGGACGCCTGATGCTTACGAAGGAGCGCCGACGACCATCACCGCGTTCATCTCTGTGGCGCCCAAGGTGGCGTCATTTGCCATTTTCCTCAGAATCCTGCTTGCGGCCATCTGGCCGATGCGGGCCGAATGGCAGCCGCTGGTGATAGCGGTGGCCGTGGCCACCATGACCATTGGCAATCTGGCGGCCATCACCCAGTCCAATATCAAGCGCTTCTTCGGCTATTCCACCATTTCGCACGTGGGCTATTTGCTGCTGGGCGTGGTGGCGGCTGCCGACGGGAACGGTGAAGGGCTGGCGGCCATCCTTATTTACCTGCTGGTTTACGCCTTTATGAACCTGGGCGCCTTCGCGGTGGTGGTGGTGATGCGCCGCAAGGACTTGGCCGGTGACTCCATTAGGGATTTTACTGGCCTTATCACCCGCTCTCCCGGCTTGGCCATTCTGATGGCCGTCTTTTTGCTTTCGCTGGCCGGGATTCCGCCGACGGCGGGTTTCATCGGCAAGTATTACATCTTTCTCTCCCTCATCCAGACCGGCCACTACTATCTGGCAGTTTTGGCGGTAACCTACTCCGTGATTGGGTTATACTACTACATGCGGATCGTCTCCGTGATGTTCATGCACGAGGCTTCTGAAAGCGCTGAGTTCGGGCAGCCGGTTGATCTGGCCCCAATCAACGTTCCACTGGGTTTGGGCGTGGCTTTGGCCGTGACGGTTGCTCTTACTCTGGTGATTGGCATCTTTCCGGAGCCTTTTATACAAGTGGCTCACCAGGCGATCAGGCCCTTTTTCTCCTAGTTGCGGCAAAAACAGCCTCACTATTTACGGGCATCAACGCTAGTCGCGGCGCTTCCTGCTGATACGGAGCGCCGCAACTCGGCGGCACGCGGCTGGTGCAGAGCTGGCGCGGAGAATGGAAGCTGCAATGCCTCCTGAGAACAAAGGTTACGGCAACCTTTATGCGCAGGTGGCCTATTACGCGAGCCTGGGTTTAGTATTGCCGGCTGCCGCAGGGGCCGGTTACGGCATTGGCTGGCTTCTTGACGGCTATTTCCATACCGCACCGGTTGTGGCGCTGGTAATGACCGGCTTGGGAGCCGTGGGCGGTTTTGTGGAGTTGTTAGCGCTGCTTAAACGCGCGGAGCAGCGCCAGTCGCGTGATGTTTGAGACCTTGGATTGGCAAGCCGCCGAGGGCCGCCTGAAGCAGTGGATGCTGCTGGCGGCGTTGCTGGGCCTGATTGCCGCTGCTTATTGGGGCGGCTTCCGCCCGGCCCTGGCATTTGCGGCGGGCGCTGCAGTGGCTCTGCTGAACTTTCGCTGGATGCACCAGGTGGTACGAGCCTTGATGGAAGCCGCTGCAGCCCGACCCTCGGGCTGGGTGATCGCCAGATTTCTGGTGCGCTACCCGCTGGCATTTGCTGGTGTCTATCTGTGCTACAAGACCGGCTGGCTGCCCTTCGCCTGGGTGCTGTACGGTCTGTTTGTACCCGTGGCTGGAGTTCTGGTTGAAGCTTGCCTTCAGACCACGCTGCTGCTGCGCAGCGGAACGGAACCGGGCGCAGGCCCAGGCGGTGCGGACAGTGCGTCGCCAAGCGTCGTGCAAAGGTAAATGTGGAGTGATTTGCTTTGCGCCAAGGATGGATCCGCGCGCCATTCGTGGAGGTTCCCGGCATTCCTGCATGTTTCATGCGTGAGGGGCTATACCTCCGGGCTGGATTACACACCCAATTGAGGTCTTAGCGATGTGGTTTACGGCGATCCTGAATAAACTGCTGGCCGCCCCGGTAGCGCACCTGATGCTGGCCGCAGGCCAGACCCCGGCTGACCCGGTGCACCCCATCCCGAATTATATGGGCATGGAAATTCTTGCCATCCTCATCATTCTGGCTATGGCCATGGTGCTGAAGAGCCGTTTATCGGTGGAAAATCCGGGTGCGTTCCAGCTCTTGATGGAGGAAGTGGTAACTTTTGCCCGCAGCACGGCGGAAGAAATTATCGGCCACGATGGCCTGCGCTACACCGCGCTGCTGGGCACGCTCTTTATCACGGTGCTGGTTTGTAACGTCATGGGGCTGGTCCCGACGCTTGAAACGCCTACCGGCCACATTCAGGTTACGCTGGGATTCTCGGTGGCCGCATTCCTTTATTACAACTATCACGGAGTTCGCCACCATGGGGTGCTGGGCTACCTGAAACACCTCTCCGGACCTATGCTGGCGTTGGCCGTTATCATGTTTCCCATAGAAGTGATTGGCAATGTAGGCCGTCTGCTCTCGCTCAGTGTCCGTCTTTATGCCAACATGTACGTGGGCGACATTCTTGACCGTGTGTTTACGGGACTGGTGCCGATCGGAGTGCCGGTTATTTTTGACGCGCTGCACCTGTTTGTTTCGCTTCTGCAGGCTTACATCTTTATGCTGCTGCCTGCCATTTATCTGAGCATGGCGCTTATGGAAGAACATTGATCATAATTCTGGCCTTTTAAAAAGCCGGCAGCGTGAGCCATCACCCTCCCAAGGGCTGACCGGAACCACCCACCGCCGGTATTTCGCAAAAACCTGCAAGGGTTTTTATGGAGGACATGTGAAGAAGAAAATCATGTACTGGTTCACCGGAATCGCCGGCTTCCTGCTGGCCGCTCCGGTTTTTGCTCAAGACGCGGCAGGCGCAGCCGCCTCTGCTGCTTCCCATACGGCTAAGTGGGTGATCATTACTTCAGGATTCTCCATGGCCATCGCTTCAGCGGGATGCGGGTACGCCCAGTCGGTCGCCACGGCGTCCGCCTGCGAAGGCCTGGCGCGCAACCCGGGCGCCCGTGCCGGTATTCAATTTGCCCTGATTTTGGCGTTGGTGCTGATTGAATCGATGGCACTGTACACATTCGCGATCATCTTTGCCAAGGTTAAGTAACCTTGCACGCGGGCAGGGCGGGCAAGCCAAGGCTTTACCGCCCTGCAGTATGTTGCCCAGTTTGTTGCTTGCAATTGGCGGCCTGCTTACAGCCGCCAGGCTCGCATGCCCCGCGCACCGCTACCTCCTTTCCCCCAGGCAGATACAGCCTTGGAACGCCGGTTCTGACGGTGGGTGGAATCGTCCAGTTCCCAGAGGCGTCCCGACTGGTTCGGTATGGAACAGAATTACCGCTATTTGGGGTACGTCGCCATTTTCCGCATGACACGCAGTGTGGCAGCGGGAATGATCTCGATTGCATTTCCTTATTTGATTCTCGCCACGCTGCATCGCTCCCCGTTCGTTCTGGGTCTGCTTTATATGACGGCCGCTGTGGCCACAGCGGTCTTTGGCCTGCTATTCGGCTTCCTGGCAGATACCTGGGGCAAGCGCAACACGCTGGCATTAGTGGGATTGATGCTGCCCGTGAGTTCTCTGCTGGTTTACCTCTCAGGTCATCTGGCCGTGCTATTTGTGGCTTGCATGGTGGGTGGGTACTCTGCCACCGGATCGCTGATGGGCGGAGGGGTTGGCGGCGCCGCCGCGCCCATCCAGATTGTGGTACTTGCAGACCTGACGACGCCGGAGCGGAGAACGGCGATCATCTCGCTGTTCACTTTTCTTAGCGGCGTGTGTGCGGCGCTTGGAGCCTTGTTGGAGCGGTTATTTACGGTGCAGCAGGCCTTTGGCGCGGCAACGTGGATCAGCGGTATTGGCATGCTTTGCCTGCTGCCATTGCAGCTTTCGGAGAGCCGTGGCGACCTGCGGCGCCTGGAGAGCAAGCGCGTCATCGGCAAATTCACACTGACCGGCGCGCTCAACGGCTTCAGCCAGGGTTTGATTACCCCTTTCCTTATTCCATTCTTTGTGATCGTCTATCATCTGCCACGCTCGCAAATGTCAATTTACGGATTTATCAGCGGTCTGCTGGGTGCCGTGGGGCTTCTTGCCGCGCCCATGCTGGAAAGGCGATTGGGCTTTGTGAAGAGCATCGCCTTCACGCGCGGCCTTGGAGCGGCACTGCTGTTGTTGATGCCACTGACACGCCTGCTCGGTCTGGCCCTGCTGATTTATATGCTGACTCCGGCGCTTCGCGTGATGGCTCTTCCGGTGCAACAGACGGCCATGACAGGCATGGTAAGTGAGGCCGAAGTAGGTCGCGCGCTGGGCATCAATCAGGTAGCGCGCCTGGCGGCCTCTTCCGGCGCCATCGGCCTGACCGGCTATCTGTTTGACGCTTCCGATATCGCTGCGCCATTCTTTATCTACGGCGCTATCATGGCGGTGAATATCTGCCTTTACTTCCGGTTTTTTCATTCCCCGGCGGTGCAGGAGAATAGTGCATGACTGTACTTTTTTCGGCATTCCTTGGGTCTTGCAGCCGCACGGGTTGTGCACTCAGCCTGACGCTCTTTGCCTTTTGCCTTTCATGCCTCACGGTCAGCGCTTTCGGCTTTCAAAGCGGCGCAGGCGGCAGGAGAGAAGCTTCCTCCAACGGGGAGCTCGTTGGGATCGTGCTTGACACCGAAGGCAACGCCGTGGCCAATGCTTACGTACGGCTGAGCGGCGTCCATTTTGGGCAGTCCACTTCCACCGGGCGCGATGGAAGGTTTGTCTTCACTCACATCCCTTCCGGCGGGGCTATGTTGACGGTTGAAGCGCCTGGATTTTCGCGCTATCAGCAGCAGTGGGATAACGTTCATGAGATGGCGCTCCCGCTGCGCGTGCAACTGGCACTGGCAGCCCGCTCGGAGCAGGTGACCGTAACGGCAACCCGTACCGGCACCCCGCTTTCAGATACGGCGGCCAGTGTTCAAATCATCTCGCACGCTGAAATTCAGGCCACATCAGCGCTTACCCTTGACGATGTATTGCGCCAGACGCCCGGCTTCACCCTGTTCCGACGCACCAGCAGCCGATACGCGAACCCCACATCGCAGGGAGTTTCGTTGCGCGGCGTGGGGGCAAGTGGCGCCAGCCGCGCTCTTGTGCTGGCCGATGGCATTCCTCTCAACGACCCGTTTGGTGGCTGGGTGTATTGGGACCGTGTACCGCGCGAGGCGCTGGACCGAATTGAGGTGGTCGAGGGTGGCGCCTCCGACCTATACGGTAGTGACGCTTTGGGAGGCGTGATTGATTTAATTACGCGCCACGCCGAAGGCCCCGAGTTTGATGTTGATTCCTCCTACGGTAATGAGAACACTCCCGACGTTTCGCTGTGGGCCAACCTGGAACATGGCCGCTGGGGCGCGCAGATCGGCGGCGAATATTTCAATACCGACGGCTACGTGCTGGTGCCCCCTAGCCTGCGCGGGCCCATGGATGTTCCAGCCGGTTCGCAGCACGATACCGCCAGCCTGAACCTTTATGGCAACGTGACGCCCCATTCGCACCTGTTTTTCGAGGGCAACATTTTTGGTGAGCAGCGCGGCAACGGCAACCCTTTTGAGACGAACGGCACCAATCTTCGTCAGCTTGCCGGAGGATGGGACTGGCAGTCCGACACGGCGGGAAGTGTCTCGGTGCGCGCCTACGGGGGCCCTCAGGTCTTCGCTCAGGACTTTTACTCCGTAGCCCTCAATCGCGCCAGCGAGTCGCTGACCGATGTGCAACGCGTGCCCGCACAAGACGCGGGATTTTCCATGCAGTGGACGCGCCAGGCCGGCGAACGCCAAACGCTGGTAGCCGGTGTGGATGGCAGTCAGGTGCAGGGGAGCAGTATTGACTGGCACTACCTGAAGGGGCTTGAAACCAGTGTGACGGGTGCCGGCGGACGCCAGCAGATTGGCGGCATTTACGGCGAGGATATTCTGCGCCTTACCCCTGCTTGGCTGCTTACCGCCGATGGGCGGGTCGATTCCTGGCGCAATTACGACGCGCTTTCCACCACGCGGCCGCTTGCCTCAACCGGTCCGCTGGCCGTTCAGAATTATGCCGATGTCACTCAGAATACCTTTAGCCCGCGAGTATCATTACTGCACCGTCTGAATAGCCGCGTTTCCGCCTACGCTTCCGGTTACCGTGCCTTTCGCGCACCCACACTGAACGAGCTTTATCGTCCCTTTCGCCTGGGCAATGTGGTAACGCTGGCTAATAGCGGTCTGGCGGCAGAACAATTGACGGGTGCTGAAGCCGGCGCATCCTACTCACCTTTCGGCAACCGCTTCCTCTTGCGCGGCGATTTCTTTTGGGATCAGATTGCCAACCCCGTTGAAAACGTCACGCTCTCAGCCACGCAACTGCTGATTACGCGGCAACGACAAAACCTGGGGCGCATTGGGTCGCGTGGCATTGAACTGGACGTTGAGGGCCAGCTCACGCACAACCTGATCCTGAACGGTGGTTATCAGTATGTGGATGCCCGCGTGCTCAGTTTTCCGGCGAATCAGGCTTTGGTAGGACTGCGTGTGCCGGAAGTTCCCGCCCAAAACCTGACCATGCAGGTTCGGTATTTTCTGCCTGGGCGCTTTACCGCCGGCATTCAGGCGCGTTATATGAGCTCGCAGTATGACGACGATTTGAATCAGTTTCTGCTAGGCCCGGCTTTTGTGGTGGACGCATTGGTGTCGCATCCGCTACGGCGCGGCGCGGAGATTTATGCCGCAGCAGAAAACCTGACTGGTCAGCGCTACGCCATAGCCGCTACGCCGGTCACGTTTGTGGCGCCACCTGTGCTGGTGCGCGCCGGATTCCGAATGCACTTTGGCGCCCATTAGCCACCAAGTGCCACCGTGAACCGTCCGTTGTATTGATTGCCTTTAATTGCCGAAGTTCCTCTTACCGTCCATTCCCCTTTTCTAAGGGAGCTTCTGGTAAGTGGCGGGTTCTCGCACAATCGGGCTTCTACGCTGCCATGCCTTTCTGTCTCCCTTCCCGACACATGCGGTTTGCAAAATTTAGCAATGGTTTCCACGCCGCTGCGCTAGGTGCGGCGAAAGACGTTCGCCGCCAGCGGGTGGTACAGTGGCCGAACTTTACAATTTGCAGGTCTTAATTCAGACTGCGGCTCGGCGCGCAGTTCTAAACGATTGCTCTCCTGCGACATATTCGTGGTTCAGGGTAGTTTCGATCTGCTAAGATTTAAGCTGAGGGTGGGTCGCCTTATCACGTTTTCCCCGATGAGGCGCATTTCGGGGCTGAAAGGAGGACCAATGCGCATCACGTTGCGACTAATCATTCCCTTGGCCGTTGGAGTCGCCCTTGCCGGGGTGCTTTCCGCATACTACCAAGCCGCCGGTGAACATCGGAGCTTAAAAAAAGAGATTGAAGCCGAAGATCGAATACTGGCACAAAGTATTTTAGAAGTTGTAAATCCACTGATCGAGCGCGGGGAAATAACGCGCCTGCAGCGCGAAGTCGAAACATTTGGCACGCAGAAGGGACTGGCTGGTGTGGCAGTATACAACGGCCAGTCGAAGGTGGTGGCCATCAGTTCAAACCTGGGGCAATCCCTGATGCTGCGCCCGCACATTGTTGACCAAGCCTCTGCCCAGGGCAAGGCCCTGGACGAGTTTGTACAGATCAACCAAACCACTTTCCACATCTACGTTGTGCCTTTTCGCGCCGGCGCCCGTTTTGCCGGCTCACTCGCCGTTTTTCGCGACGCCAGTACCCTGAACACTCTGGGTATCATGATCTGGAAAAGCACTCTTACCCACGTCGCGTTTGAAATGGTTATCATTGTTGGACTAACGCTGCTGATGGTCCGCTGGACGCTGGTCACACCGATTCGGCGCATGTCGAAATGGGTTCATGATCTGCGTCTCGGCGAAAGCTTCGCTCCACCCATGCTCCCCGAAGACGAAGTGCTGGAACCGTTGGCGCGCGGCGTAAGCCGATTGGCGCATAGCCTGACCGCGGCACGCGCCGTGGCAGAAGAGGAAGCACGGTTGCGTGACGCCGGCGATTCATTGTGGACTGCGGAGCGGCTCCGCCAGCACGCGCAACGGGTTCTAGAAGACAGCCGTCTATTCGTGGTGGCTAACCGGGAGCCTTACGCTCACGTTCGGCGCGGTAAGGACGTGGAGGTGGTGGTGCCGGCAAGCGGGCTGGTAACCGCGCTGGAGCCGGTGGTGCGGGCTTGCGACGGCACGTGGATAGCCTATGGTTCAGGGGATGCCGACCGTGAGATGGTTGATTTGAATGATCGGTTGCGAGTTCCGCCTTCCGACCCCAAGTACACACTGCGCCGGGTTTGGCTTACCGCCGAGGAACAGCGCGGATATTATCTGGGATTTTCAAACGAAGGGCTGTGGCCTCTGTGCCACATTGCCCACACGCGGCCCGTATTCCGCAAGGAGGATTGGAGCTATTACGAGCAAGTGAACCGGAAATTTGCCGAAGCTCTGTTTCATGAGATGGAAGACTGCGAGAGCCCGGCGGTGTTGGTGCAGGATTATCACTTTGCACTGCTGCCGAGGCTGATCAAGGAGGAGCGGCCCGACGCGCGCGTGGCGGTGTTCTGGCACATTCCGTGGCCGAATCCACAAGCTTTTGGCATTTGTCCCTGGCAGCGGGAACTTCTGGACGGCTTGCTGGGCGCTGATCTGGTCGGCTTCCACATCCAGGCGCACTGCAATCACTTTATGGAGACGGTAGACTCGGCGTTGGAAGCGCGCGTGGACTGGGAGCGGTTCGCCGTGAAGCGCCGCGGGCATGCCACTCTTGTGCGCCCTTTTCCCATCAGTGTGGACTTCAACGGCGATGGTTCGCCTTCCGGCAGCGGTGAACGGCAAGCCCTCTTGCGTGAGTTGGGAGTTGAGGCGGCGTACCTGGGCGTGGGGGTGGACCGTATCGACTACACGAAAGGCATTCCTGAACGCTTTCTGGGCGTGGAGCGTTTCCTGGAAAAATACCCCGCCTATCGAGGCCTTTTCACGTTTGTGCAGTTGGGCTCGCCCAGCCGTACGGAGATTCAGCGCTACCAGGATCTGCGCAGCCAGGTGTCGTTGGAAGCCACTCGCATCAACGCACGTTTTCAGGCGGGCGCCTGGAAGCCGATTGTCCTGCTGGAAAAGCACCATACTCATCAGCAGATCGAACGCTTCTACCGCGCTGCACACGTGTGCTTGGTAACTGCTCTGCATGATGGAATGAATCTAGTGGCGAAGGAATTTGTGGCCGCGCGGAGTGACGAGCAGGGTGCGCTGCTGCTAAGCCGTTTTACCGGCGCCAGCCGCGAGCTGCGCGATGCCTTGCTGGTGAACCCGTACGATACCGAGCAGATCGCCGACGCCATTTTCACTGGCCTGGAGATGGATCCCGAGGAGCGACGGGCGCGAATGCGGCGCATGCGGCAGACGGTAAAAAACCACAATGTATATCGTTGGTCGGCTAACCTGATCTCCGAGTTGGCCGAAGTGCGCCTGGAAAAATTGACTATGATCAAAACCTATGCGATGTAATCTGCGGCAGCCGCCGTTCGCGGCCTACGGTGAAGTTCGATTGGACGGGGGGAGGACGGGTCTGCGGCGCGGAGTCACTCAGCAGGAATGCCGGTGGAAGCCAACACATCTTTTCGCAGATTGGAAGAACGTATTCCGGCGACTGCAATCTGCGAAACACGTGGCGTTGTTTCTGGATTTTGACGGGACACTTGCGGCGCTCAATGCACAACCTTTCGAAGTGGAACTGGATGACGAGATGCGGTCGGTGTTGCGGCGGCTGGCAGGGCATCCTCGCTACAGCGTGTGCATCATCAGTGGGCGGCAGCTTGGCGATTTGCGTGGCCGGGTGCGGTTGAGAAAAGTAAGGTGCCTTGGCGTGCATGGCATGGACGACGGACGCGGTACTGCAATTGCGCCGGGATCGCGCTTGGCGTTGCGGCAGGCCATGGACCTGGCTGATCAGCGTCTGGGTGCCATTCCCGGCGTATGGATTGAAGACAAGAAGATAGCCTTCGCAGTGCATTTCCGTGCAGCAGACAGAGCGGGCAGGGCTCTCGTTACGGCCAGACTGCGGCTCTTGCAGGCGATACTGCCAGACGGATTGCGCTTCATGCGGGGAAAGAAAGTATGGGAAGTGCTGCCCGCCGAAGCGCGAGGCAAAGGGAGTGCAGCAGCGAGGGTGCTGCAGGGTTTGCCGAAAGGCTCGCTACCCGTTTATGTGGGCGACGACACCACGGATGAATGTGCGTTTTCCACACTCCGCTTCGGATTGACCGTGGCGGTCGGGCGGCGAAGGACCGCGGCCAGCCACTTCGTTGCGAGTCCGGCTGAGGTTCGGGCGTTCTTGGAAAGACTGGATACACCATGACCATCAACCAGGCCGATTCGCCGTTCCATTTTTATACCGCAGCTTATCTGACGCGGATTTGCAATCAACGGGCGCAGAATATTCGTGAGCTGGCCGACGGCATTTGCGCTTGCAGCGATGCCTCCATTTTTTACCACGTGTTTCAAACCTTGGATCGGCATCATTTTATGCGCGACGGCTTTTCAAACGACTTTGCACACTGGGTGCTGACCGCTACACACCGCCCCGAGCTGGCGGAGCGCTTGGCGAGCATCGACATCCGGGAATATCTTTCGCTCACCGCGCTGCGCGAAGACTTGTACGCATTGGCGGCCGGATACTGCAACGATCACCAGGCTGAAGTGTCGCAACAAGGGCTGGAGCCTTTCTACTTCTGCGAAAGCGCAGAGGTTACGGTGCCCTTGGCAATGACTGCCTCATCCCTGCAGGAATTCCGCGACGCCTTGCCGTATTTGAGCCATGCCTCGTTTTACTACCACTTTATTTCCTCGCGTCTTCGGCTGCAGCTGCGCACCAACGACTTTTCGCTTTGGCTGGGAGATTGTTTGGGCCTGGGCGCCTTGAGCGACCAGATGGAACATTTGGATATTTACACTGACACGCTTGAGAACGTGCGCATGCGCGTAATTGCGCTGCTGGATAAGGAATTGGAATCATGACGCAGACGGACAATCCCCCCCGCCAGACCCTTGCGACGTCGATCAGGGATTATATTCCCCTCGTGGGTGCCGGAGAGATCGACGAGTTATACGCCCTTGCTGAGGGGTTGAAGGGCCGGCGGGTGCAACTTGTAAATTCAACGGCGGTGGGCGGGGGGGTGGCTGAAATCCTGAACCGCTTTGTGCCGCTCGCGGGGGAATTGGGGGTGGACATCCGCTGGGACGTGATCACGGGCGGCATTGAGTTCTTCGAAGTTACCAAAGCGTTCCACAATGCGCTGCAGGGGGGCGCCTACAACAGTCGACCTGAGGACTTTGAGATCTTCCGCGCTCATAACGAGATGAACCGGGCACGGATGCGCATGGACGGTGATTTTATAGTAATTCACGATCCACAGCCTGCCGGGCTGATCGAAAGCCGCAAGAACCACTCTGCGCACTGGGTATGGCGATGTCATATCGATCTCTCCCAGCCCAACGAAACGGTGTGGAATTTTCTGCGAACCTATGTGGAGCGTTACGACGCAGGTATCTTTTCAGCTCCACAGTTCACCCGGCAGCTTGCGGCACCGCAGTTTCTTTTTTACCCCCCGATCGATCCACTTTCCGATAAGAATCGCGAACTGGAGCCCAAAGAAATTGAAGGTGTATTGGAGAAATTCGGCATCGATCCAAACCGTCCCATCCTGACGCAGATTTCGCGCTTTGACCGGTGGAAAGATCCTATCGGCGTGATCCGCGCCTACCGCATCGTACGCCGCTACTTTGATTGCCAGTTGGTACTTGCAGGCGGCGGAGCCACCGACGACCCGGAGGGTGCCGCCGTGCTGGCAGAGGTCTTGGGCGCCACGGAAGGTGATCCGGATATCCACGTTCTCGATCTGCCGCCCCGCAGCCCTGTGGAAATCAACGCGCTGCAGCGGAGTTCCACGGTGATCATTCAAAAGAGCCTGCGCGAAGGCTTTGGCCTGACGGTTGCAGAAGCGCTTTGGAAGAGAAAGGCTGTGGTCGCCAGCGCCGTAGGTGGCATTCCATCACAGGTGATCCATAAACACACCGGCTTGCTTGCGCATTCGGTGGAAGGCACCGCCTATCAAATCCGTTATCTGTTATCGCATCCCGCCCTTGCCAAAAAGCTGGGTGAGAACGGGCACGAGCATGTGCACGAAGAGTTTCTGGTTACCACGAATCTGAAGAGATATTTGACCCTTTTCAGCCACCTGCAGGCAGCCAACTAAGCGGCGGCCAAGGCCTGGTCGGGGAATGTTCTTTTAGCGCATTGATATCAACTGTGCCGATTTGGCACCCCGTGTATTTAATTTGTTAGACAGGCTGCACTGACCCTTGTCGGGCAAGATGCCTCTGATAAGCTCTGCCCAGCGTTGCGCACGCAGGCGAAACAGCACAGACCGGCCACAAGGGAAGAAAAGGCCGCCGTGTACCTCAGAAAGCCGGAGACTGGCAAAGGCGCAAGTTTCCGGCTTCTGCGCGTGATAAGATTTGAAAAACTAGAATTACCTGCAGCGCTGAGACGGGCCGGATGGGGGCTAATCTTCGCAGCCGGGGGATTGACAGATGGATGAAAAAACAACTACCGCGAACCCGTCCCTGATGGCGCGGCAAGATGCAAACGCCCATCACGGAAAATTCATTGGCATCTATGCCATCCTCATCATCCTGGTGATCGGTGAAGTGCGCATTGTGCATCGAATTGATCAAATGAGAGTGTACGTGGACGAACAGCAATCGCAATTGGCGCGAAATTTGAGCAATAAGGTTAACCAACGAGTCGCGCAGGAGGCCGGGGCCAGCACGCGGGCCCTCGAAACCGCACAAAATAAGTTGAGGCACAGTTTGAATCAGATGGCTGCCGCCGGAAAGCAAACCTCAAGGTTGGCGAATGCAAACCGCAGGGACCTTGCATTTTTGAAGAATCGTCAGTTTGCGTCACTGCGCGACATCCACCAGGAATTGGCCGGAAAGGCTGCAGCCGGCGACGTAGGCAGTATTCGCCAGGATTTTGCCCGCGTTGAATCGAGCGCGACAGTCGCGGAGCAGAAAGTGACGGCAATGGGGATTGACTGGGCGAATGTGAAGGGCAAGCTTACAGCGCAGGCAGCAAGTGCAAGCGAGCAGATGGCCGCCTTTCTAGGCTCCGGCGGCGTGCATTACATTCCATTTAAGCTGGCAGTGCGCAAAGAACAGACCATGGCAGGAGTCGGGCTGGCGCTCAAAAAGACACACCGTAAACGAAGCACATATGATCTGGTTGTGCATGAGGGTAATATACGTTTGGAGGCAAAAAATACTCCGGCTCACCAAGCAATCTTCTTTGTTCCGCCGCAAGCGCCGCGGCCTTACGAACTGGTGGTCGACAGCGTAAGCGACCACGACATCACCGGGCGGCTGGGAGTCCCGAATAGTGCTGCAGTCCAGGCGGGGACTAATCCTCCCGCAAGCCTAAATCCTTGAGTGGGGAGAGCACAGGGTGACACCAGCACCAAGGTGCTGTGAGTTGGAGCGAATGAGAATACATATAATTCATCTGCCCGGCCGACTGCCTGCTAACCATGACCCGAAATGGAACGGTTGACGAGTGAATGAGCTTTTCTCTGCGCCATACCAGCCGACGCCGCGCCAGGTTGGCAAGTGAATTCCTGCTGCTGATTTTAGGCACACATGGTCATGCGCTGGCTCGTCCCGCGAATTCAACCAAACTGCTAAACAAGCGGGACCAAACCTTTCTTCAAGACCTTACCTATCGTTGTTTTCTCTATTTCTGGGAGCAAGCCGATCCGAACACCGGGCTGGTGCTGGACCGCGCGCGTGTGAACGGCCAGCCGGAGCCGGGCTTCCACCGTAGCATGGCCAGCATCAGCGCCACGGGGTTTGGGTTAACGGCGCTTTGCATTGGCGCGGAGAAAGGCTGGATTCCGGAGTCGATGGCGCACCAGCGCGTCCGCTCATCACTGGAGTTTTTAGCCAACCATGTTCCCACCGTGCACGGCTGGTATTATCACTGGCTGGATCGCACGACCGGCGAAAGGATGGTGCAGAGCGAGGTTTCATCCATTGATACGGCGCTGCTGCTGGCAGGTGTGCTGACGGTGCGGGAACGGTACGCCCGTGATCGGGAAATACGCGATCTGGCGGATTTGATTTACCACCGCGTCGACTTTCACTGGATGCTGAATGGCGATCCGTACTTGCTTTCACACGGATGGACTCCGGAGCGGGGTTTCCTTCACTCACGCTGGGACAACTACAGTGAGTTGACGATTCTTTACTTGCTGGCAGTCGGATCTCCTTTGCATCCCATCGATCCACGCTCGTGGTACGCGTGGCGAAGGCCTATTCTGAATTATGACGGCTACAGCTACGTGAGCGGCGGCCCGTTGTTTACGCACCAGTACTCTCACGCCTGGGTTGACTTCCGGAACCGGCGCGATGACGAACCTTCGGGACTGGATTACTTCCTGAACTCCGTTGTCGCCACCCGGGCTACGCGGGAATTCTGCATCCAACTCAACAAGGCCTTCCCAGACAGTTACTCCAAAGAAATATGGGGCGTTTCGGCATCCGACAGCGCCCATGGATATCTGGCCTGGGGAGAGCCGCAGGTGGGGCCTATTTTGGACGGAACACTGGTACCCTCAGCGGCGGGCGGTTCGCTGATGTTTACACCGCGCATCTGCCTGGAAGCGCTGCAGAATATGAAGGCCCGCTTTGGGGGGAGGATATTTGGGCGCTACGGATTTGTTGATGCCTTCAACCCCTCGACGGGATGGGTGGATCCGGATGTGATCGCAGAGGATCTGGGCATTACGCTGCTAAGCGCGGAGAACCTGCGCAGCGGAATGGTGTGGCGCTGGTTCATGCGTAACCCGTCGATTCGCCGCTCGCTGAATGATGTTCACTTGTACCGCGTCACTTTGGCGCGCAAGGCGTGGTGGAGGGCAAGGCGTCTTTCGCGAAGCCTTGGAAGCCGGGACCGTTAAGAGCCGTGGGAAAAGCAGGGCGCAGGATTGGCCGCTTGAGCAACAGACGGATGATCCGCCCTGTTGAGACGAAATACGAATGTGAATAGCCATGGATAAGACTAAAATGTAACGATGGCCAGGCCAGAAACGGGGGACCCATGATTGACCGGCGACGCTTTATGCTTTCGGCTTTACCCGCCGTTGCGGGTTTGTGGCGCCCTGCCCTGGCACAAGACCAGGGTGAAAGCCATGCTCCTTCGCAGGCCGCGGCAAGAGCGGCATCGCCCGGGCCTGTCACCTTCACCATCAGTGCTGAGCGCGTGGTAGGCCACTTTCCGCATTATTGGGAGCGAGTTGTAGGATCCGGACACGCCAGACTGGCTCTGCGTGCCGATTACCGCGACGATCTGGAGCGAGTGCGCCGGGCAACAGGCATGCAAGCCGTGCGCTTCCACGGCATTCTTGACGACGACCTGGGTGTGTGCTCTCTTGATCAGCGCGGTGACGTTACATACAACTTCCAATACGTAGACGAGATTTACGATTCGCTTGTGGAAATGGGGGCGCACCCGTTTGTGGAACTCAGTTTCATGCCCCAGGCCCTGGCCAGCGGTGACAAGAAAGTCTTCTGGTATCAGGGGAACGTTACTCCGCCCAAGGATCCGGACAGCTGGGCGGCCTTTGTGGCCACCATGGCCCGGCACCTCTTTGACCGATATGGCGCCTCCGAGGTCAGCCAGTGGATGTTTGAGGTTTGGAACGAGCCCAACCTCGACTTTTGGTCAGGAACGCAGGAGCAGTATTTTGACTTTTACCGCCACACCGCACTGGCCTTGAAGTCGGTGGATAAGCGCCTTCGAGTGGGCGGACCGGCAACCGCCCAAACTGCCTGGATATCGGAATTCATCGACTATTGCGTCAAAAACAAAGCTCCCATCGATTTTGTGAGTACGCACATTTACGCAAATGACCCGCAAAACAAGGTGTTTGGAAAGCCGTCGCATTATCCTCTGGAGGATGTGATTCCGCTGGCGCTGACCAAGGTGCGCAATGAGGTCGCGGAATCGCCCCTGCCACGCCTGCCGATTTATGTGACGGAGTGGAACTCAACCTACCGTGGCGACGATCCTATCCTCCAGACATCGTTCAACGCTTCTTTCATCGCCCACACCATCAAGCAGTGCCATGGAATGGTAGACGGCATGTCGTACTGGTGTTTTAGCGATGTGTTTGAAGAGCAGGGCGTGCCTCAGAACATTTTTAGCGGTGGGTTTGGCCTGATTGGCTTCAGGAAGATCCTGAAACCATCCTTCCATGTCTTTGAACTGATGCACAAGCTGGGGAGCGACCGCTTGGCTGTGGGCGACGGGCCCGCTATCGCTACGCGCCGCAGCGACGGCTCCGTGGCCGTGCTGGTATGGAATATGACGGCACGCGACGCGCAGGGCGCGCCGCTGCCTGGCCAGCCGCTAAACCTGCGCATTGCCCTACGCGGCCTGGGCCATCGCACCAGAATGACCGTGACCCGTGTAGACGACGACCACGGCTGTGCATTGACGGCCTATCAGAGGATGGGAAGCCCGCGCTATCCCTCCCTGAACCAACTCCAGGAGCTTCGCCGAGCCTCGGAGCTTCCTGCAGGCGAGCACATGCTGGTAAATGGCGGCGCGCATTCAGAAGTACCGATTGAAATTCCGCCGCAAGGGGTTGTGCTGCTGGAATTCCAGGGGTAATCGGATGGTCCGCGAGGTTGCTCCATGTATGCATCCAACCAAGCCGGAGCTTATGATGCGGGGCCCGGTAACCTTTACCCGGAGAAGTCGGCGGCCGGCTCAAAGGCCGGCGGTGTGGCGACAATCGTGGCCGGTACCCGCTCATTCAGCAAGCGTTGCACCGCAATCACAGAAGGTGAAAGGTGGAAGCGGCGAATCATGGAATCCCCGGCCAGGCAGTTGGCCACAGCGAGCAAAGTCATACCCTGGTGATGAGCCATCCAGGAGCGGATCAGCCTCACGCCGCCGCCCTTCGCCTCATCATAGTCAGCGGACTCATAGAAACCAAATTTGCCAAGCCAGCCCTGCGCTTCCATATTCTGCAGATTCTCAATCGCCTGAAGCGGCTCAAATCCCAGGCACAAGAAGGTGGCGTAAGGCGCCACTACGTGAGAACTTACATCAGGCTTCAGCGCCAGGGCAGGAATGCCAAAGGCCTGATACTGGTAAAGGCCATCGCGATCCTGCGCAGCGTGAGCCGCTTCACTAACTCCCCAAAGCCTCCCCTGCCGGCGAGCGAATTCCTGCTGACAGGGAATCACAGCGCGCAAGGTTTGCTCCAGCAGAGTCTCCGCATAGGTCTTCATCCACAGGGCTGGCATAAAGTATTCAAACATCGTGCCAGTCCATGAGCTGAGCACCCGATGCCCGGCGTAGAGTGTGTGGGCCCGGCCCTGTCGGAACCAGCATTCCTGCGGAACATCACCCTTGGCGATGGCCACAAAAGCAGCCATGCGGGCTTCTGAAGCCACCAGGTCATAACGTGCCGGATGAACCTGCTTGCGGTCGTCATCATAGCCAATAGAAAGCAGCTTGCGACGCCGATCGAACAGGAAGGCGAAATCCATTTCTTTTACCCACGCTTCACAATCAGCGGCCAATTGGCGCAGTGCGGCGGCCGTCTGCTCCACCGTGCACGCCGACGCCTGCAGCCGCATCCTGACCTGATCGGAACCAGCCACCGCGGCGTTGGCCGTTGTTTCCGAGTTCGGACCTCCCGATTCCGGCCGGCTGGCCAGCTCCTTCCAAAGTGCGGGCAAGTCCGCCAGCGGAACTTCCCAGTCATCGCGGGTCATGCCGGGATCAAAGCCATCCGGAGTTTCCGTATTCGTAAGGTGCGCGAGCGGGTGTAGCAACTCATGCCACTGGCGCAGTGCGCGAATGCGATTTAGCGTCTCGGCGGTCCAATAGGCGAACTCGCCGGCCGGTTCGCCTCCCAATTGGCCCGGGCTTGTGACCAGGTTTTCAACCGCCGTTTGAAGCATTGAAAGGTGACCAGGCAATTCGTGGGGCTGAGGCGGATCATCCGCAGCGCTGATTGGGGCGAGAGAGTTGGCGAGGGCGGCGTCCGGAACCGCGGTCTTTGCCGCCAGACTTTGCAGCAGCGCAAGATGGTCCAGCAGCCCCTGCCACAGCGTGGTATTGAGCGACGGCCGGGTAATCATTTCCAGGCAGCCTTCCTGCAGTGTGATCAGGCACCCAGCCAGGTTGCCACTGTCGACAGTGGAGACAAAGTGCGGGGCAACGGCGCCAAGGCTAACGTTATCGCACCAATTAAGAAGATGGCCGTGGACTCGGGGCAGGCGCCTGGCCGCATCAAGGGTTAGCCGCGTTTGGTCAATGAACTCCGGCAACGTCAAGTAGCCCAGATCTAATGCCGCCAGGCGCGCATTCAGCAACAAACCGAGATTCGTAGGCGATAATCGCTGCACGACGGCGGGCGGGGATTCCTGTACGCTGTCAGGAATCAACCAATGGCAATCGGCGGAGCTCCACTGCATGAAGTATCGCCAGGTAAGCAGAGCGCTTCGCCGCAGGAACTGCACCTGACTGGGGGTAAGCTTTTGCGCGGAGCTTTGCAGGGGCCGGTCAAGCCAATCCACCAGTTTGCGATTGGCCGACCAAAGCGCCAGAAAGGGAGCCGCATAGGGCAGCGCCCGTGGCCGCCATAGCGCCATGACCGCGCCAATAGCCAGCGCAAACCACGGCACCCAATACAGCCAGGTCTCAACCGGTGTGCGCGGCTTCGAACGCAGTTCGGCCTGCGCCGCGGTCTCCCATTCCAGCAGACGTTTGCGCGTCCAGGTAAGCCGGATCAGGGTGCGTACTACGGCGTCTGTCATCACCATAGCCTGATGCGCCAGGAAGGCCAGGTTCAGAAAAATAGCCACCTGGTTGTTCACAAAACTGACGGAGACTTCTTTGGCCCAGCCCTTAAGGCTATGCAACGTATCCAGCCGCAGCAGCGAAAGCAGCAGTTCAAAGTAGGATGGAATCGTCATCAAAACCAGAGCGACCACCGTCCAGTATGCCGGCCCGCCCGGCAGATAGAACCAGCCCGCCAGAAGAAAGGCCAGGGTGCTGATTTCCACAAGGCTGCGGCGCAGGTTGTCAAGAATCTTCCAGCGCGAAATAAGCCGGAGGGGATTTGGAACCCAGCGTCCAAAATAGTTGGGCACGCGCGGGAAAAGCCACAAGGCAATCTGCCAGTCGCCGCGCGTCCAACGGTGTTTGCGGCGGCTGTAGGCGCTCATGTGAGAGGGATAGTCGTCAATCACTTCGATGTCGGAAACCAGGCCGGCGCGCGCATAAGAGCCCTCAATCAGGTCGTGGCTAAGCAGCGCGTTGTGCGGGAAGCGGCGCCAAAGCACCTTCTGAAAGGTTTCCACCTCGTAGATGCCTTTGCCGGTAAAGCTGCCCTCGCCGAAAAGGTCCTGATAAACGTCGGAGGTGGCGTGGGTGTAGATGTCAAAGCCGGTCTGGCCGGAGTAGATGCGCGCCAGGCGCGACCGGGTGGCCGAATGGATGCTAACCCCGACCCGCGGTTGAAGGATGGCGTAGCCTTCAGCCACGGTGTTCGTGGCTGCATCGATCACGGCCCGATTCAACGGATGGGCAATGGCGCCTACCAGCCGGTGCGCAGCGTCAGGTGGCAGTTGAGTGTCGGAATCGAGCGTAATCACGTAACGGATGCCCGGCAGCACGGCGAGATTGCCAACTTTTACCGGGAAGCTGTCGCCTTGGCCGGTGAGCAGGCGATTAAAATCCAGAATTTTTCCCCGCTTGCGCTCCAGGCCCATCCACGCACCCTCGCTTTCCACAAACACCCGCTGGCGGTGGAAAAGGAAGAACGAACCTTTACCCTCCGGCGCATACTTCTGGTTCAGGGCCTCAATTTTCTCCGTGCATAAATCCACCAGCTTGTCTCTTTCGCTGCTGGGCTCGGGCGCGTCAGGCGAGTCCGAAACCAGCGCAAAATGCAGGTTGGCGTCGCGGTTGGCCAGGTAGCGGATTTCCAGCTCCGCCACCAGGTCGGCGACCTGCGCCTCGGAAAGCAGCAGCGTAGGAATTGCAACCATGGTGGCGCAGCCGGTGGGAATGCCCTCGGAAAAGTCGAGCTTGGCCAGGCGTCGCGGTTCAAAAAGCCAGGTGACCAGCTGGTTCATCAATCCCGTGGCCGTTTCCGTAGCGGGCAGAATCAGCAGCAGCAGCGCAGCCAGCACGGGTGTGAGCGGGCGCAGAGCGCTCAGCAGGAAGGCAATCAACGCCACGGTGGTTAACTCAATGCCCAGCAAGTAGAAGGCTTCGCCATGCCCCTGAATGGCGCGTTCGAAGCACTCGTTGAAGGGCGCCTGATAGCCAATCTCGCGCTGCAAAAGCGTTATTCCCTCGTCGATGAGAAAATATCCCACCTGAGCGCGGCGCTCCTGCAGGCGTGGATCCTCTGCCGCGGCCTGGCCGGCCTTTTGTGCAAGCTCGAGGCTTTTCCTGGCAATATCTTCTTCTCGCCACTTTGAGTATCGCGCCAGCTTCTCAATGGCGTCGCGATAAAGGTCACGGCTTTCGCGATCCATGCGGGAATAAACGCCGCCCTCGTCGCCGCGCAGAACTGCTTCAACCGCGCTCACTTTTTCAAAAAGGTCAGTCCAGTCGGCCTGGTTAAGGGCGCGTATGGAGGTAACCAGCGTGGAGAGCTTGACTGGCGTTGCTGCGGCAGGCGCCGGTTCGCGAAGGCTGATTTCGGCGCTTGCGGAAAACGGTTCGGCCGCCGTGGCGGCCTTCTCCAGTATTACGATGACCATCATGGGCTTCAGCGCCCAGATTTCCGCCATGCGCAAAGATACGCCAACTTGAAAGGAGGAGAAAAAGACTTCAAAAGCCCTCTCGCTGAAGTCAAACTCCGCCGCCTCAATAAAGCTCCTCGCCGCGGCGTAGGGGAGAGACAGGACGGGAAGAGGGCTCTTGCTCGATCGCTGCATTTTGGCCAGCGCCCTGGGCTCAAGGGATTCGCGCGCTTCCACGAACGCAGCGCTCAGCAGATGATGGTTGTCATAAAGCCAGCGGGCATCATCGGAAAGTGCAGCCTTTGTTGCGGCCTGGCGCTCGATCGCGTCGAAGGCGGCGCGGATCGAGTGCTGCGCCTGTTGCAGCCGCGCGCTCAGGGCGGCCGCTGCCACCTCAGCCTGGGTGCGGCGCCATTCCTCTACGGCCTGCACGGCCGCCGCTTTCCACTGCTCTTCCTGCTGTACGGGGGGCAGAAGGCAATGGTGCGCATCGCTACCAACGGACTGTGGTACGGTCGCCGCGCTGCCCCGCAAGGCGGCTTCCGGGAGCGGCGCAAGGTCTGGTTTGTGTTCAATTTCCATGCCAGGCTTTTCCAACGGCTGCGTTACCGGTAACTGGAGGCCTGCAGCTCGAACATTTCGGAGTAGCGCCCACCGTGCGCCATCAACTGTTCGTGGCTGCCATCCTCGGCAATGCGCCCACCCTCCAGCACCAGAATGCGGTCTGCCATGCGGACGGTTGAGAAGCGATGTGAAATCAGTACGGACGTTTTCCCCTGCGTCAACTCCGCGAAGCGCTGAAAAACTTCGTGCTCTGCCCGCGCATCCAGCGCTGCCGTCGGCTCGTCCAGGATCAGCACCTGGGCATTGCGCAGGTAGGCGCGCGCCAGCGCCAGCTTCTGCCACTCGCCGCCGGAAAGGTCGACACCGCCTTCAAAGCGCCGGCCCAGCAATTGTTGGTAACCCATGGGAAGAGATTGAATCATCGCATCGGCGCCGCTCTTCACGGCTGCCGCTCTGATTTCCTCGGCATGGGCAAGCGCCTCTATTTTTCCCACCGCAATATTTTCCGTTGCGGTCATTTCGTATCGCATGAAGTCCTGAAAAATAACGCCGATTTCGCCGCTTAAATCCTCCAGGTCGTAGTCGCGCAGATCAACGCCATCCAGCAGGATCTGCCCTTCGGTCGGGTCATAGAGCCGGGTCAGCAGTTTCACCAGGGTTGTTTTGCCTTGGCCGTTTTCGCCGATCAGGGCGGTGCGCCGGCCCGGTTCCAGAACCAGATCCAAGCCATACAGTACAGGCCGCGAGCCGCCCGGATAAGCGAAGGTAACGCCGCGGAATTCAAAACCCTGCTTGATTGGGCGCGGCGCCGGAAGCGGATGTGCCGCCCGCGGCAGCCGTGGCTGGGTGGCAAAGAATTCAATCAGGTCTTTCAGGAACAGAGCCTGATCGGCAATGCCCGAAAAGGTTGAAAACACCATCTGGATATTGCTGCTGGCCCCGGCAATGGCGCCGGTAAGAAAGGTGAGCGTTCCGATGCTGATTGCGCCCGTTACGGTGTGGTAAATGACCACGATGTAGGCCGTGTAGTAGCCCGCCGTGGTTAGCACGGAGAGAAATGATCCGGCCAGCAGCTTGCGGCGCGCCAGTGAGACGTTCTGGCGGTAAATCACGTCGGAAAGCACTGCAAAGCGATCCGTCAGGTAATGGCTCAGGCGGAAGAGCTTCAGTTCCTTGGCGCTTTCTTTGCTGGCGCCCAGCACACGCAGATAATCCAACTGCCGCCGTATCGGAGTTTGGGCGAAATTCAGCGCGTAGCCTGCAAAGGCAAAATGGCTCTCACCCACGAAGGCGGGAATAACGCACAGCACCAGAATCAGCAGGAGCCAGGGCGAATAGTAAAGGATGCTGGCGGCAAAGGTGGCCGTGGTAATGCTCTGCTGCAGCAACTGGCCCATCATTTGAATGGTCACCAGGCGGTCGGTGGCCTGCACCCGGGCGCGCTCCAGCTTGTCGTAAAAGGCGGGGTCTTCGTAAGTGGCAAGGTCAAGATGCGAGGCGTGCTCCATAACACCCACGCTGACTTTGCGGGTGTATTTATCCGCCAGCAGATTGTCGCTGTAATCGATCAGCCGCGCCAGCAGCGCAGACAGGCAGGCAAGAGCGAATTCCGCCCCGACCAGCCACCAGAAGTGGTGCGGTAGGGGATGGTGGTGGGTTAAGGCCACAATCGCGTCAATGATCAGGCGCGTGATGGCAAGCAGAGCCACCGGAATCAATGCTGTCAGCAAGCGCAGGAGAATTCCCGCCGTAATAACACCCGGCCCGGCTTCCCAAACCAGTTTTAGCAGCGCGGGAATATTACGCAGCGCCCGCAGCCGCACCCGGGCCGCGCTCCAAAAGGAATGCGCCACGCGATCATCGGTCATCCGAGGTGACTCCGAGGTTCAAGGTAGCCCCTAATTCCCCCTTCGGTTTCAATAACGATTAGCGCCGGGGCTGCGGAAATCTCTCCGGCGCCAGCGTGGCGATGCCAGTGGACACAGGCGTGCTCGCGAACTTGTATTTCTGCGGGACGGTTGCGGCCTGCGGCCCCTCGCCTCGTGGCCCCGGCCGCGGTCATCAAGCCCGGCGATGGCGAATAAATCCGATAATGGCGCTGATTATAAAGACAGCCGGGACAATCAGGAAAAGCAGCAATTCGGCGTCGCGCGAAAGGTGTGCCACGGCGTTCACACCCACCGCCACCGCCAGCATTAAACCCCCGATAAAGAGCAGGACTGCCACCCTCGCCATGATGCACCTCAACCGCTCCAAAGTCGCCGTCACCGCTCGTGCGGAGCAGCGCCGGACACCTTACGGAATCCACCCGATGTATCATTTTATGTTACCACCACAAGGGCGCCATCGGAATCCAACCTGAACCGTGACCCTGGCAGGGTTGCTCCGACTATCAAAGCATTCAGGCGGTCTGGACATGGCCGGAGTTTTCCGCCTCCGCCGTTGGGCTGATGAACGGCGCCGATGCCACACTGGTCCACCACCTGTGCCGGATTTCTCTGCCGGGCGCAATCCGCGGCCCATTTTAATGTTCAACCCTCTCTTCGTACGCAGCCTCTTAACTTCCGTCACCGACTCCGCCGCCGGTGAGTGATCCAGAATCATCCTGCCAACAATACTGCGCGTCTTCTAGGTTCGCCCTTTGGGGCGGGCAATCTTAATCTTCCAAATCCTTTCCGCCCGCTTCGAGGCCACGCTCCCCGGCCGGCGCCTGCGTCGCTTTCTAATGTTTGCGATGTTCGCAGCGCCTTACCCGCACCGCCTGCCCCGGAACGGTTCTGCCTTGGGGCTGACCATTTGGGGGTCAGACACCGATCCAACTCCGGTATTTCAGGCCACATGAAGCTCCTTCTAGCTTTGTTCCCTGGACTCTCAGCCCCGGCCCCCAAGCCTGTCTGGTAGCCCGAAGGCGCAAGCGTCGAGGTTCCGCATGGGTAAGCCCAGGTCATGGCGAAGACTCCGGTGAAAACATTAAGACCGCCGGGCGCGGAGACGGCCAAGGCCACGGCTCCGAAGACGGCGCACCCGCCGCGGGAAGCGGTGGGCGAGAATACTATGGGGGAAGGGGAGGGAATTGTCAACTAATACATTGTCATCATAATATACACTGTATGCCGCGTCTACAAACCCCACAAAACCAACAAACCCCACAATGATTACGCCGCAGGGTCATAGCCGGCGCCGCCGCGAAAAACGGCGCTGAGGTCGCCGTTCTGTACACGATCTCCCTTTCCGCCAGCGCGACATGCCGCGACCCTGAATGCCGCCGTAGTTTTGCAGGGCGATTAGCCTCCCGGAACGAGCCCCAGTCCTCGCGCTGGAGACTGGAACAACAGTCGCGTCCCTCCCCCAAATGCCTTCAGGCCGTTGAGAAGGCGGAGCGAGATTAGTACCGGCGCGAGGTTGTTTGAAGAGATGCGACTGGGATCAGATCTGCGCTTCGAGCGGGGAAGTCCGGGGGAATCGCTGGACGGCATTCGGTTCGGGTGAGGAATTTATTGAGATGGTCCATGGAAGCAGCCTCTTCATTGGACAAGCATTTCCGTTGGGAAGTGCGGTGTTGCCTGCGTGGACGCGAGGACAAGATACTTCGGCGCTCGTTAGGTTGCTTCAGGCCGGCTTTGAGCGAAGTCCCAGTCCGGCTATCCCGACGGCGCCAAACACCAGCCCCAACAGCGCTATGGAGCCTGGCTCTGGCACAGAGGTTATATCCCCCACGTGAGTGAACGGCGTGGTATAGACATTTCCGCCAGTGCAAGCAGAGCCAGTGGAATTGCCCGATTCGCAGCCATAAGCCATGGCAAAAGTGCCCAGCGCCAGGTTGCCGGAAAAATCCACCGTAAGGTATTGGGTCTGCGCAAGGTCTGCGCTGCTCGAACCGGTGAGGGTATTGCCCGAACCGGTGAGGGTATACACGAAAATGCCGAATGATGAAGCGGTAATTCCCAGTTGTGTGTCAAGCGTGCTCAAATTGGTCCAGTTTTCGGAACATCCACCTCCTGAGCAGCCGGTAAGACCGCCCGGATCCGTAAGGCCCGCCAAAGTGTAAACCGACCCCAGATTCGACGAATTAAAGGAATTCCACCCGCAGGGCTTCATTGGGTTTCGGACCAGCGTTGCGCCGGCAACAGGCTGGGAAACGCGGCTGTGGCCGTCAAGCCCACGGAAACTGCCGTGAAGGTCATCGGGTCGGAGCCTTCATCCCCCAAGGCGTTGGCGCCATCAGGTGGATCAGAACGAACGCTGATGGCAGGCCGCCTGGTGACCGGAGATGTGAAGTTCCGATTGCTGACAGCGGTGTGATGCCGTATAAGATTAGCGTGACAAGGAGGTAATTATGAAAGGGAATTCGCGAGTCTTTCTGATTTTCGCTCTGGTGGCGCTGGCTGTGGCCATCCTGCGGTTCTTCACGAAGGGCTGGGTCGAGCCGCTCGGCGTTTCGCCGCGGGTTGGCTCATTGATTGCCAGCATCACTGTGGTGCTTTTTATTGGCCTGGTGGTTCTGTTTGCGCGCGAGGCTCGCCTTGCCGAAGGGCGCTACCTGCGCGCCGCCGGATGGTTTGTGCTGCTTACGGCATGGTGCCAGCTTCTGGTGATTGCCGGAATCCTGTTGACCGCGCGAACCGGCGCGTTGACCTATTACCAGGACTTGCGGGTGCGGGCGGGCGGCCATCCTCCGGACCCCTTCCGGCATGCGCTGTCGCACGGCGTGGCGATTATCCCGCTTTCGATTATCGGCATAGCATTGGGCGGGATTATTTATTGGTTGGCCAGGCGCACCCGGCCGGGCGGCGCGAATCCTGCCAACTGAGGTGAGTCTTTCAAGCGGCGGCTGAGCCCACGGGGGAACTGCCGCTCACTCAAGACAAGGAATCGACAAGAATGTTTTGGCAGGCGGTTAAGCGCGCGAGGGGTTCTGTTTCCGGGCTTGCCTGGCAGTGCATTCACTGGGGTTGCCTGACGCTACTGTTGATGCTGGCGGCAAAGTTCGCCGCTCAGGATACGGCTTACCCGCCGCAGGACGCCCAGATTCCCGGTCCCCAGACCGCCGCGGAATCCGGCAAGTGGCTGGCGGACTTGCAGCACTGGCGGCGCGAGCGCCTGGTGCGGATGGGCTACGACGATGCGAACTATGCCCGGCCGGAAATGCAATGGACACAGCGTGACTTTATCTGTGCGCAGATGATGGTGGAAGAGCGCACATTTTACGATGTGGCGGCAGCCCGCTACACGGTTGACCGCTACCTTGACCAGTTGCAGAAGGAATTTGGCGGCATCGACAGCGTGCTGTTGTGGGACACTTATCCCAACCTTGGGGTGGATGATCGCAATCAGTTTGACCGCCTGCGCGACCTGCCAGGAGGAATCGACGGCGTGCGGCAAATGGTCAAGGACTTTCATCGCCGCGGCGTGCGAGTGCTTTTTCCGGAAACTCCCTGGGACCAGGGGACGCGCGACGAGGGCGTGCCGGACTGGACGGCGCAGGCGCGCCTGATGGAGCTGGTGGGCGCCGACGGATTGCTGGGCGACACGATGGATGGCATGCCGCGTGCATTTTTGACCGCCGCGGACGCCGCCGGTCACGCCCTGGCGCTGCAGCCGGAGGGGTTGCCCGCCGACGAGGCGCTGGCCTGGAATGAAATGACGTGGGGTTACTGGAGCTTTCCTTTTATTCCCATGATCAGCCGCTACAAGTGGCTGGAAACCCGCCATATGCCCGTGCTCACCAGCGGCGGCCAACATCATCGGGAGGAATTGCAGGCGGCCTTTTTCAATGGCGTTGGCGTTGCGGATCAGGAAGACGTGATTGGCATTCACAACGGTTTTACGGTACAGGAAGCCGAGGCCCTGCGCCGCATCGCCACGATCGAACGGGCCATGGCGCCGCTGTTGGTGAGCTCCGAGTGGGAACCGTACGCGCCAACGCTGCAATACGGCGTTTTTGCCAGCCGGTTTCCCGGCCAACACCAGACGCTGTGGACGGTCATCAATCGCAACCGTTATGAAGTGCAGGGGCGGGAATTGCGCGTGCAGGGGGCGCCGGGGATTCGCTACTTTGACCTGTGGCAAGGCACGGAACTTAAGCCGGCCTTAAGCGGCGCAGGGGCGGCCTTGAGCTTTGACCTGGAACCGCTGGGGTTTGGCGCGGTGCTGGAACTGCAAACGAAGACCGTTCCCGCCTCACTGCGCCAATTGCTGGCCCGAATGCACGCGCTGGCCGAAAAGAAGCTGGCGGAATATTCCGACACGTGGACGTTTTTGCCGCAGCGGCGCGAAGAAATACCCGCCACGCGCCTGGCCACCAGGACTCCTGCCGGAATGGTGCGCATCCCCGGCGGCGAATTTGACTTTAAGGTGGCGGGCACGGAAATAGCAGGCGGCGACGAGCCTGGGATTGATGTTCAGTACCCCTGGGAAAGTTCTCCTCGCCGCCACCACAACCATTGGAAGACCCTGCGGCCTTTCTATATCGACCGCTTTCCGGTGACCAATGCGCAATTCAAACAATTCATCGACGCCACGCATTATCACCCGGGCGACGATCACAACTTTTTGCGCGACTGGCGCCGAGGCAGCTATCCAGAGGGCTGGGCGCAAAAGCCGGTGACGTGGGTGGCCTGGGAGGATGCTGGCGCCTACGCGCGCTGGGCCGGTAAAAGGCTACCCAGCGAATGGGAATGGCAATTCGCGGCGCAAGGCAGTGACGGCCGGCTTTATCCGTGGGGCAATGCCTGGAACGCAGCCGCGATGCCCGTTCCTGACAAAGGCCGAAGCCCGCGCGGGCCGGATGATGTGGCCGCGCATCCCGGGGGAAGCAGTCCGTTTGGCGTGATGGATTTGGTGGGTAACGTTTGGCAGTGGACCGACGCCTACCAGGACGCCCACACCCGCTTTGCAATTCTGCGCGGCGGCAGCTATTACCAGCCGCAAGGCTCCATGTGGTACTTCCCGCAAGCTTACAGGCTGGACCAGCACGGGAAATATCTGCTGATGGCGCCCAGCCTTGACCGCTCCGGCGCCATCGGCTTTCGCTGCGCGATGGACGCTCGATAGAGGCCGCAAGGGCCCCCGCTGAAACCCAACGCTTTCTTTATGATCCGGCTTTGGACTGCCCATTCCTGTGACCTTCGTCACTGACCTGTGCGTTTAGAATATTCTCAGCATGGAGTAAACCTCGCCAACACAGCCGAAAGAGGGGGCGCGGTTGGCCGTGTCGCAGTCCGCAGCGGCAGTTCGTGTATCCCGTGAAGGTTAGAGCGGGCTGGCAACTAGTCCTTTTATCAGATTCACTTTTTGGAGCCTGGCTGATTTGATGTCAGCGTAGGTGGGCGCACATCGGGTTCGACGCTTGGGATTGCAAATTGCTCAGTTATGACGGTGATGACTGCAAGGTAAGACCGGCTGCCGCGGCTTGTGTGAGTTGACAGGCCAGGATAGCCGCGAGGGGGGAGCCAGTGTTTCAGATCGATCCGGTCAATGACCCGCGATGGGGGGAGTTTGTCCTGCGGCATCCGCTTGGGACCATCTTTCATACGCCGCCGTGGCTGGCTGCTTTACGGCAGACCTACGGGTACGAGCCGTTGGCCTTCACCTTTGACCCGCCCGGAAGCGCGCTAACCCACGGCGTGGTATTTTGCCGCGTGCAAAGCTGGCTGACGGGGCGGCGCATGGTCTCGCTGCCCTTCTCCGACCATTGCGATCCGCTGGTGGAAAGCGAGGCGCAGCTTAACCGGTTGCTGAATGCCCTGGAGCGGGAAGCGAGTGCCGGTGGCTGGAACAGCGTGGAGTTGCGGCCGCGGTCGCACGGCCTGGGAGTTGCCAGCGGCATGGACGCCGCAAATAAATTCTGGCTGCACGGCATTGACCTGCGGCCTGCGCTCAAAGGCCTGTTTCTTCATCTGCACAAGGACTGCATTCAAAGAAAAATCCGCCGCGCCCTGCGCGAGCATTTAACCTGTGAAGAAGAACCGAGCGACCGGCTGCTGGAGAAATTCTACAGCCTGCTGGTGATGACGCGCCGGCGGCAGCGCATTCCACCGCAACCCATTCAGTGGTTTCGCAACCTGATCGGCTGCATGGGACAGGCGCTGAAGATTCGCGTGGCCAGCAAAGACGGCATCCCCGTAGCCGGTATCCTGACGCTGCGCTACAAAGACGCGCTGGTTTATAAGTACAGTTGCTCCGACAAACGCTTCCACCCCATGGGCGGAACGCCGCTGCTGCTTTGGATAGCCATGAAAGAAGCCCGGGACGACGGAATGCTCGAGTTTGACCTGGGCCGTTCCGATCTGGATAATCCCGGCCTGATCCGCTTCAAAGAGAGGCTGGGAGCCAGCCGCAGCCTGATGACGTATTGGAGATATCCGAAAAACGAGGCCGGCTCTGAAAGCGCCCTGCGCAAAAAAGTGCGGCAGGTTTTGGGCGAAACCTGCGGCCACCTGCCGGCGCCTCTGTTGTGCGCCGCCGGGCGCGCGCTTTACCGCCACATGGGTTGACAAGCGCCATGAACTACCAGCTGCTCACCAAACTTGAGTGCCCCTGCGGCTCGTGCCACTTCCACATGGAAAACACCGTGGCGGCTACGGTACACCCGCGGGCGGATATTACCACGGTTTTGTGCGATGAGTGGTGCGCCTTCAAGAAGTGCCTCATCGCCGGCGGGCGAGTAACACCCACTGACTGCCAAGTTTGCCGCAGCCTGGATGTTGCTGAAGGCCAGGCGGTGTGCGAATGCGGCCAGACCTGGCAGGTGCGCCACGGATTGCCGGAGTTTGGAGACCGCGCGGTGACCGGCCAGCCGGCGAATGGGCTGAAAGTAGTGGAAACGGACTTTGAGAAAGATCCGCGCTGGAACCGCTTTGTAAACGCCCATCCGGATGGGACCGTTTTCCATCATTCGCTTTGGCTGCGGGCCCTGAAGGCAGAGTTCAGCCAGCAAACCTTGTCCCTGGCCTGCGTGGATGAGTCTGGCAGCTTCCAGGGCATTCTGCCCCTGTTTTATACCCGCGGCCTGCCTTTGCGAATCGGCCAGATTGGGCGGCAGGCCACGGGCCGGAGGCTTGCATCTCTACCGCGCACACCTTTTGCCGGACCCCTCTCGATCAAACCGGAATCGACCGTCGCCTTGCTTGCTGAGGCTGAGCGACGGGTTCGCCAGGAAAATGGCATCCAGCTTCAAATTAAGGTGCAGCGGCCAATTCCGGGCGGTTTATCCGGGGGCCTTGCAAGGACCGATTGGAGGTCCACCTATATTTTGCGCTTACCGGCCCCTGATCAACCTTTTCGGATTAACAGCAGCCATCAACGCGCTGGGATAAAATGGGCCCTAAATAAGGCCGCTAGGTCAGGTGTTCAGGTCAGGCCAGCCAGCTCCGTAGCAGACTTGCGAAGATGGTATAGCCTCTACTTGAGAACCATGCGCCGTAATGCCGTGCCTCCTCGTCCATACCGCTTCTTTCTGAGTCTCTGGGAATTGCTGAAGAGCCGTGGATTTATACAACTGCTCATTGCCGAAGTGTGCGGAGCCGGATGCTGCCGAATGATCGCCGGATCTATTTTTCTAAAATCCGGCCGGACCGTCTGCTACGTATTCACGGGCTCGGATGCAGATTACCTCAATATGCGCCCCAATGAGGCCATCCTATGGAGGGCAATTAACGATGCTTGCGAGGCGCGGCTGCAGGACTTCGACTTTGGTGAAGTTCCTGAAGGTGACGATGACCTGGCAAAATTCAAATCCAAATGGGGAGCGGAGCCAGTGCGGCTCTATCGTTATTACTATCCGAGTGTGCCTAGGCATGTCGAGGGCGTCACTGGGTCGGTCGATTACTTCCGGTTGCTGCAGGATTTATGGCGCCGTGTCCCCCTAGGTGCCACCGGATTGATTGGTGACCGCTTGTACAGGTACTTATAACGGAATCGCAGAGTACCTGAGTATGTCAGACAATATGAATTGGTCGTTAAGAATGGAAGGCGCTCCAACTTCGTCTCCTCCAGCTGACGGACTGCGGATCGTTGAGATGGACGCACTCTCCGACCCCCGCTGGGAAGCCTACGTGACAGCCCACCCGGACGGTTCGGTATTTTTGCATCCTGCATGGCTGCAGGTCCTGACTCGTGGGTCCAACCAGACCCCTGTTTGCCTGGCTTGTGTTGACGAAACCGGTAGTGTTTACGGTGTGCTTCCACTTGTGGAAACATCCGGATTTTGGTTTAACCTAGGCCCTGCCACCATAAAGCGAAGGTTGTCCTCCCTCCCCCGGACTCCCGTGGCAGGCCCTCTTGCAACCGGGCCAGAGTCTGCTTCGCTGCTAATACAGGCGGCCATGGAACAGGCGCGTAAACTCCCTGGGGCAATGTTGGAGCTCAAACTCGGGTCAGTGGAAGTCAGCACAAGAGTCAGCGGATTGGCGACCGTCGCGTGGGCGGATCGTTATGTGCTTGAGCTCCCTGCAAACCCGAGCGAACTTCGTTTTGGAAACAATGTCACACGACACCGGATTAAATGGGCAGTGAAAAAAGCTTCTTCTATGGGAGTAACAGTTCGTTGCGCCGAAAACAAACAAGACTTGCGCGCATGGTACGAGCTTTATTTGGATACGATGCGCTGGCACTCGGCCATACCCCGGCCTTACACGTTCTTCGTGGCCATGTGGGAAATATTGCGTCCGAAAGGACTGCTTCGTCTCTTGCTTGCTGAACAATGCCGGGAGGGGGATCGCAGGCTGCTTTCTGGTTATTTGCTGCTAATGGCCGGCAAGACAGTTTGCTGCTATGTGAATGGACGGCGGAGAGAGGATTTGGGACTTCACCCCAACGATATCATCCAATGGCAAGCAATCCATGATGCCTGTAGGGAAGGCTACAAGAAATACGATTTTCTCGATGTGGAAGGTTTGCCGGGTTTAGCCGAGTTTAAGCTTAAGTGGGGCGCGAAACCTGTACCCTCGTACCGCTGCTATGCTCCGGCCCCTGACGGACTAGAAGGATCGCCTTCTGGCGAGCCTTCCGCTGTCACGCGGTTCGCATCTGCTGTCTGGCGGAAGCTTCCCTTAGGCGTGACCGAGGTGATCGGAAGGTGGGCCCATGGGTATCTGTAGTGAGGACAAGGTCATGCCTCTATGACGTAAGGACCCCGGCTCACTTGATAAGCCAGACCAGGCGGTAAAGGAGACCTATGGAAACTGTCCCATGCCAGAACGACGGCCTAGCTCGATACACAACGCATCTTCCTCGAATCTCCGTGCTAGCTTATCGGCTACGCTGGATGTTAAAAGAGAAAGGCGTGGCGTGCACCCTTGGCAGGATTTGGGGATTTTTCACCAAGAGTATTCTTACTCCCTTGGTTTCAAAGCGGACAATTCACCTGCAATCTGCTGCAAGCATGCATGACGAGAGCATTAATCTTGTTCCAGGAGAATGGGTTCAGGTCAAGTCTGAGCGGGAGATCAAGCAATCAGTTGATAACGACTGGCGCACCCGGGGGCTGGAATTCGTTCCCGAGATGCGCGAATACTATGGCCGTCGGCTGCGGGTGATGAAGAGGGTCGCTAGGATCTGCGTGGAAGATGCTGAAGGTCACGTCCGTGAGGTTAGGTCGTTGAAGAGCACTGTGCTGCTAGAGGGGGCCATGTGCAAGGGAGCCGGCATAGGCTGCGACCGCTCCTGCCACTATTTCTGGCGTGAGGCTTGGTTAAGCAGAGCGCATCAGGGAAACAATTGAGCAAACTACTTCCGGTCAGAAGGTAAGGGTTAGGCAAGCTTGGTCATGAGTTCTGGATTTTTTAAATCTGCAACAAAGGTGCATTGACGCAGTGCCTCCAGTCCGGTTTAGCATCATAATAACCTGTCACAACCAACGCGACTTCATTGGGGCTGCGCTTGAGTCAGCATTATCTCAGCGCCACCCACTGAAGCAAGTTATTGTTGTTGATGATGGCTCAATCGATGGCTCTGCAGCTATCTTGGAACAACATTCAGCGTCGATTGAACTGGTGAATTTGCCTCGCAATGTTGGAGCTATTGAGGCTAGGAATCGCGGTGCTGCGCAAGCCGCAGGGGACTACCTGGCATTTCTGGATGGGGACGACCTCCTTACTCCTTACGCCCTAGAGGTGTATGACAGGATTGTGGAAGCGAGGAGCCCCAAAGTAATCCTTGGGGAGAGATGCTGGTTCCGGGGTGAAGTTCCTCCCCTAGGAGCGATCGATCAGCCTGGCGCAGTAAACTTTTTGTTCTACCACGCTTTGATGCAAAAGGACCGAAGTTCCGGATTGAGCGCCAGCACGCTGGTAGTTGAACGGCAGGCTTTCCAGCAAGTGGGAGGGTGGACCTCAGGGATATTTCACCTGGACCTCTTTGATCTTTGCGCCAAGTTGTCGCCCGCTGGCCCAGCCGTACTAATTTGTTCGCCGCCTACGGCTTTCTATCGAGTGCATGGCGGCAACAGCATCCATTATGTTCCTCCTTTTATCAAGATGGCTCATCACATCCTGGCCAGGGAAAGGGCCGGTGAATATCCCGGGAGCGGCGAACATCGATTCGTCCGCTATGCCTGGTTTGGCGGCATGGTTACTTTTTGGACCAAGAGGGCGATGCGCGCGGGCTTGTACAGGGAAGGAATGAAGCTGGCGGCTACCGGGATGCCGATGATCCTGGCGGCGATGGCGAGAAGATCGTACTGCTGGGTGCGCGGGCGCCAGCCCGTGGAAACACTCAGCCTGCAATCCGAATAAGCAAGACGCGGGAGCCTGCTAAAGCAGGGATGTGCGCGGCATCCGGAGGCCGCCGCTTCGCCGGATCGCATTGCGCAGGGTCCGCAAAACACCGCAGGGTGCTCGCCATGCGCAGGAAAAATGGAATTCAGCGGCGGCGCTTCAAGTGGTCTCGAATCCACTGTGCAAACTGCCGCTCACCCAATTTGCCGGCTGCAAGCGAAAGCACGGCGCGGGCAGCGTCCGTTGGATCCGCCGCCAGCCGGAAGCCATTCAGTTGCAAAAACAGACCTACGGCCAGGAAGGCAGCGCGCTTGTTACCGTCCGCAAACGGATGGTTGCGCACAAGCTCGGTGGCATAGGCCGCCGCCAGCCCGGCGAGATCAGACCTTGCGTTGTAACAGAAAATATGGTGAGGCCGGGCCAGAGCAGACTCCAGAAGACCAGCATCGAGAACGCCCATGCGCCCCCCGTGCTGGGCAAGGCTCTCCGGATGGAGCAGAACCAGCGCGTCGCGATTGACCCAACGCGGCGGCTTCATTTCGCCAGCGCCCGAAATGTATCGCGATACTTCGCCATGAAATCGCGGCCCATTTTCAATTGTTGCTCGACGTCAGGATTGTAGGGCGTCAGCAGATATCCCTCCGGCGTTTCCGTGGCGAACAGGGTGTCGTTTTCCCGGACACGCAACCGGATCAGCATCTCCTTGGGCACAATGATGCCCGTCGACGTTCCAACCGGCCTCAGCTTCAGTCGCACAGCCACCTCCATTACCATATACATTATAATAAAAGCCGCCCGCTGCCGCCAGCCGCAAACGCTCCACACAATTCTACGTCCCAAGCAAAACGTCTGGAGCGGTCGTTCGACATGGAGTATATTGAGTGAAAAAGTGAGGGGCGCGTGAAATGCCATCAGCAACCATCAAGCTCTTCCTGGCCAATGGAGACGCTAAAGGCCTGCGGATAGCCGAGGTCATTAATTGGACCATTAAGGCCGTGGCTGCGCCACGTACTGAATTCGATGCGCTGCTCAGGCGGGATGAGCTAAGCAAACCCGGAATCTATATCCTCTCTGGTCACGACCCGGATTCGGGTTTACAACGCGCCTACGTTGGCGAGGCGGAGGTGATCCGTGACCGCCTTAGGCAACACAGAGACAAGGATTTTTGGACTTCGGCCATCGTTTTTGTCAGTAACGACGAGAACCTCACCAAGGCCCATGTCAGGTACCTGGAGAGCAGGATCACGAGCGAGGCGGCCAAAATCGGCCGTTTTACGCTCGAGCAGAATCAACCAGGCGGATCGAAGCTTCCAGAGTCAGACCGGGAAGCAATGGACGATTTTCTTTCGCGTATTCGCCTGCTCCTGCCGGTGCTCGGTTCCGACCTTCTAGTCCCCCTCGCTCAACCCGCGGCCGGGCGGCAATCCACGCCGACACTTTTTTGCCGCATAAAAGGAGCTGAAGGGAGCGGTCATCGCACGCCTGATGGCTTCGTCGTGCTTAAAGGTTCTACGGCCGTATTGCTTGAGCGTCACTCCACAAAGAAATGGCCATACGTCACCAACCTTCGCAGACAATTGATTGCCGATGGCGTCCTGGTGAAGCAGGCCAACTTCTATCAATTTGAGAAGGATTTCGAGTTCTCCAGCCCCAGTGCGGCCGCAGCAGTAATCGAAGGCGGCAGCTCGAATGGGCTCATCTCCTGGAAGGACAAGGATGGGACTCCTCTCAAAGAACTCGACGTCAGGGCCTGACGGTGCGACAACAACTTCAAGGCTGTATGCCGTGTGAAATCGCGGCAATTGGCGCAGGGCAGGAAGCAGTCCTGGGGCCACGGCACAATTGGACTCTCATGGCTTCATGCGTGCGAGCGCCCGTTGCCGGGTCCAAAATGAACCATTAATGGCAATTTGCGCCGCCGCGGAAGAAACGTCGGTGATGGGTGCTTCAACGTGGCGCTGGGGATAGACCGCGTTGATAAAGTTCTGGTTGGCCTTGCGATAGCGCAGGCGCGCCGTGACGGTGAGCGGGCCGGCTACGCCCGTTGGAACACGGAAGCTGTAGGCGAAGGCGGTCGACTTGCCGGGCGAAATTGCGGGGCGGTATTGCGGGCCTTTCGGATGCCAGATGTCGGGAGTAAGAATCGACTGCCCGCTTTGCGTGATGGCAATGGGCCGCAGCACGTAGGACCCGTCTTCGACCTGATTATTCTTGTCGAGTTCGCCGGAGTGGAACACTTCCTTGCCCGCGTTGTCGCGCACGCGCAACTCAATCCACACGCGAACCACGTTGAGCGGCCCGGTGGGGAAACTATGGCCAACCTTCTTGTTGGTCAGCACCGCCTGTAGATCAACTGTGCCACCCGGCGTCGCGACTGCGGGTGCCGTAATCGTCATAGAAACAATGGGGCCGCCCGGCCACACCTTCTGGATCTCGGGCACCTGCTGCCTGCCGCTCAGCCATTGGTTCACCATTTCAATCTGCCGCGACGCCCCCGGCGAACGGATCGCCTGCGGCATGTACTGATTGGCGGCGGCAAAGCGATGGTTGTGGTAATTCAGTCCCAAGCCGACCGCCAGATCATAAGGATCCGCCAGCGAGCGCCGGGCGGCGTTTTGATAAAACATGTGGCACTGCTGGCAGCGCAGGCGCCGGCTGGGGTCAGCCTCAGTGTTCCATTGGTTGTGCTTCCAATCGTCGTATTGGGTTTCAACCTGCAGCAGTCCAGGGTAATTCCCCACCTTGTCAAATTCCTTGTGGCAAGGGGCGCAGGATTCCGCCTGGCGGGCGATCCGCAGATTGTAATCCTTATCGTGCTGGCGGGGATAAACGCGGACCAGAAAGTGATTGATAAAGACCGCGGCGCGCGTCTGGGCGGCGTCATACAGATAGGGTTGGGGAAGGCCCAGAACGTAGCTGCCGATTCCGCGCTCATCCACGCGGCGCACGGCGTGGCAAACAATGCACGAGTCGCCTTCCCGGTAACCGGCGGTCTGCCTGCCCAGGCGGGGATCCTTGTAGCCGGAAAGCATGGAGACCGGCGCGTGACAGCCGCCACACTTCTCAGTCGCCTGCATCCCCTGCACTTCGGTGGTGACGCTGCGCACCACTTGAAAGAACTGGTCTTCTTCTGACCAGCGGTGGGCGCTCGCCAGCCATTCGTTGTAGATCACTACGTGGCAGCCCGCCGCTCCGCAGGCGCGTGAGTTGCCGATTTGCTGCGGCGACACCGGCGCGCCGGTTACGGTTTCCGCGTGGCTGGGCGCAAACGGATTGGGACCGGCGGCGGCGCGGAAGCTGGAGGGCAGCCGGTAATTGCTGAATGACGGAGCTCGATAGACCACTGCGGCGGCCGCAAGCAGCAGGCAAAGCGCTGCGGCAGCAGCAGTCGCCAGCTTCCAAACGCGGCGGCGTTCCGGACCAAAATCAGCCACCTTGTTTTGAAGCCATGGCAAGCCAGCCGGCGGGGTTGGCTCCGCCCGCGGCGCCAGGTGGTAAACCAGAAACGGCAAGGCCGCCACTCCGGTCCACAAGTGGAGGGTTGCCAACGCGTGGCTGATCACGGTCCGGAAGAGCGCTTGCCACGTAATCACCATGCCGGAAGCCACGCTGGCCCCTAACAGCCAGAATCCAACGTAGGCGCTGATTTTGCGCGCCCGGCGCGGCGCGGTGCGCGTGGCCAGCCAGTGGCTAAGCTGCCAAACCGCAAAAGGCAGCAGAACCGCCAGGCCCGCTGCGGTGTGGAACAGCACGGCCATCTGCGCGCTTACGCTGAAAGGCAATAGCCACGCCAGAATTCCTGTGGCCGCCACAAACAACAAGATCCCGCCAACCCAGCCAAAGCCCAGTACACAGTGCTCACTGATAAACGCGTGCCGAATAGGTGATGTCCACCCCTTATTGTTTTCCGGGTTTTCCATGTCTCAGGTGCTTCCCATTAATTCGCGGCCTGCCATGTCGTATACCGTTGGGCAGCTTGACCGGGCTGGCCAGTCTGAACTTCATGCAATCTGCCGGCAACTTTGGCCGCCGGGCCTCTTCCGGTTTGCGAGTTAATCACTTCAGCCGCAATTAAGACAATTGCCACAAAGAATACCATAGCCGGGTGCGCCCGCCGGAGTGCCTGCCGGGGCGCAATGCTCACATCATTATCCACACAGGCGCTGGCAAAGCGCATGGTGGCTTAATCAATGAGGCCGGGCGATATTGGAAAGGATAACAGTTATGCCACCTGAAGCACGGCGGCGCCGCGAATGGCGTCGTTTTTAAGCGCGTTCAGGGCGAGGTTGGCTTCCGCTAGCGGGTAGATTTGGATATGAATCTGGATGGGGATTTCCGCCGCCAGGCGCAGGAACTCCTCGCCATCCTGGCGGGTATTATTGGCTACGCTGCGGATCACGTGCTCGTGATAAAGCAGTTTGTAGTCAAGCGGCGGCGTAGGACTCATGTAAATGCCGGCCAGGGCGAGCGTGGCGCCTTTCTTCAGCGCCTTTAAGGCGGCGGGAACAATTTCACCCGCGGGCGCAAATATGATGGCGGCGTCCAGCTTGGCTGGAGGCTCCGCCAGCGCCCCGCCCGCCCAGCGCGCACCCATTTCCAGCGCCAGCTTCCGGTGGCGCTCATCGCGCGTCATCGCGTAAACCTGAACATTCCAATGGCGCGCCACCTGGATGGCCACGTGCGCCGCCGCGCCAAATCCGTAAAAGCCCAGGAGGCCGCCCGGCTGAATGCCGCAAAGCCGCAGGGCGCGATAACCGATAATGCCCGCGCACAGCAAAGGCGCGGCCTGAAGATCAGGAAAGCCCTCTGGTATGGGGTAAGTAAAGGATTCCGCGCCCAGCGCGTATTCAGCATAACCTCCGTTCACGGTGTAGCCGGTAAAATCGGCGCTTTCGCAAAGGTTCTCTTTTCCAGCCAGGCAGTATTCGCAGTGGCCGCAGGTGCGATGCAGCCAGGCAACGCCGGCGCGGTCCCCCGGCTTGAAGCGCGTTACGCTGGCCCCGGTCTTTTCCACCACGCCGACGATCTGGTGGCCGGGAATCATCGGCAGCCTGCGAGGCGGCAGTTCTGCCTCAATCACGTGCAGGTCAGTGCGGCAAACCCCGCAGGCTGAAACGCGCATAAGCAACTGGTCAGCCTGCGGCTGCGGAGTTTCGATATCCTCGAACGCGAGCGGAGCCGTTTCTATCTTTGCGTTGGAATGGAGAACGCAGGCCTTCATGACGCGCCCTCATCCTTTCCGCTTGCGGGCGCTTCTTCCCTTTTGCGCTCGAGCGGTTACGCCTGCCGCGCCCGGCGCCGTGGCCGCGCCACCGGTGAGCGATTGCAATATCAGGGCGCCGTTCGGACTGCCCCAGCCCGTGCAGGCGTCCCAACCGGGGCCGGCCTGGTAGGCGCCATTATTGCCGGAGGTGATGTCATGAAAAGCCCCGGCCGCCGCTGCCACTTTTTGATACAGATTCTGATTGAGATATCCCACCGGTGTTGTGCCTGCCTGATTGAACAGAGTAATCAAGCCCGCCCAAAGGGGCGCCACGGCGCTGGTACCGCCCACAACAGAGTTGGTGCCGTCAACTTCCACCTGATAGCCGGTAAACGGGTCGGCGTCTCCCGCCACGTCGGGCAGGCCACGCCCCTTAAATCCGCCTGGATTGACGGAGGGTGGAACATTGGCGTTGGCCTGCCAGGCGGGCAGCGGGAACGTGCCGCTGACGCCGCCTCCAGTGGCGCCATTGCTGGGCAAGTCGTTCCACACTTGCTCGTCGCTGATGGCGCTGCCGCTGCCTACCAAGTGCGTTCCGCCGCAGGCCAGCGAGTAAGGGCTGGAGGCGGGAAAATCCACGTGCGCCAGCCCGTCGCTAACGCCGTCGCCTGACCCCTGATCGCCCGCCGCCACGCACACCGTTACCCCCACGGCGGAGGCAGCCTGCAGCGCGCTGTTGTACGATTGCAACGATTGCGCCGTCCAGCTTGACTCCGGCCCTCCCCAACTGATGGAAATGACCGAGGGCTTGTTCTGTTTGTCGGTTGCCGCCTGATTGATGGCGTCCAGAAAGCCGGAATCGGTGTTGGGCGCAAAATAGACCACGATCTTGGCGCCCGGCGCCACTGCACCCGCCACCTCGATATCCAGCATTACCTCGGCGTCTGGCCCGTTGGGATCGCCGGTGGGCTGGTTCTGCGCGCCATCCACGGAGACCGCGGAAACAGCGGGTGAGGGCGAAATGCCCAGGCCGCTGAAGTAGGAATCAAGGTCTGACTGCGTATAACCTCCGCCCAGCTCGATGATGCCTATCGTCTGGCCCTGGCCATTGAAATTGGAGGGGAAATTGTAAAGCTGCGCCACCTGCGGCGGTGTGTAAGAAACCGAAGACCCGGCGGCCGCTGGTCTCACGCCGCGTTCCAGCACACGACAGTGCGGCCGCGCCTGCGGCCGGTTATCCAACCCCTGTACGGAGGTGATGATATCCTTCAGCGCTGCCGGCACGTAGATTGAGCCGCTCCGCCCGCGGTAATTTCCGCCGGCATATTCGTACTGCTGCAAGTCCACGCGAAAAGCGCGGCAAAAACTCTTTGCCGTCCCGGTTAAAGTCAGTGTTCTGGCGGCCACATTCACCCCGGTCACGGTTAGGGAATGGCCGCTGGCAAAGGCCTTGACGGCGGCAACGTCTTTGGGATCGGCGCCGTAACGCGCCGCGTATTGGCGCAGCGTCAGCTGTTCGCCGCTGGCAATCAGTTGGTCAAGCGGCGGCCGCTTAAGGCTGGAAGGCCGCGGCCGCAACACCACGGTCACCTGGATTTCCTCTTTTGGATCGAAAGGTCCTTTGCTGGCTGCGCCCGCTACTGGCTGGCGCTCGCTGCCTGGTATCGCTACGTATCCTTTTGACGCCATCGCACGCTCCTATGCCCGCCGCATTATGCCAACGTTACTCTTACCCGGGCGCGCCCGCAACGGATAAGTTTGGGAAATAGACAGACGGCGCAAACCACGGTTGGCGCAACTGGGCAGGCCACTCCCGACCTAATCCATGGGATAAAGGCTGGCGCCGCCATCCACCAGCAGCGTGGCGCCGGTCATATAATCGCTGGCGTCGGAGCAGAGAAAAAGGAAGGCATTGGCAACGGACTCCGGCGGCTGCATGAAGCCCAGCGGAATGGCCTTTTCCGCGCGGCGGCGGTAATCGGGTTCTGTATCCCACTGGCGCTTGGCCATGCCAACGGCCACAATGCCTGGCGCCACAGCGTTTACCCGAATGCCCTGCGACGCCAGTTCCCGCGCCATGCCCCGCATCAGCATTTTCATGCCGCTCTTTGTTACGTTGTAAGGAGTGATTCCGGGCCAGGGAACGTCCTGAACCCAGGACGATGTGAAAATGACCTTGCCCGCGATGCGCCGATCGATCATGGAGCGCGCCGCGGCCTGCGCCGTCAGAAAGGCGCTCTTCAGATTCACCTGCACAATCTTGTCCCACCGTGCTTCGGGATAGTCCTCAATCGGGCAGCTTTCCGCCATGCCCGCGTTGCACAATGCCACGTGCACCGCGCCAAAAGCCTGGCACGCTTCCGCCACGGCGTTTGCCGCACCGCTCGCGGTGGCCACATCCGCCTGCACATACGCCAGCCGCTCGCGCGGCCAGCCGAGTTCATCACGAATTTTCTCTGCCTCGGCCTCCGGAAGAAGATCAATCACCGTGATCTTTGCCCCATGCGCCAGCAGTGACGAGACCACGCTGCGGCCAATGGCTCCCAGGCCTCCGGTGATCAGAATCGACTTCTCATTTAAGCAATCGGCGGCAAAGATCATAATGAACTGCCTTCGCTAGGCTGGACCGGGCCTGCCATCGAGCCGCTCGCCTGCCGCTCGTCGCCACGCCCCGGTCGATGCAATTATTGCGCGCTTGGTGATCCACACGTCGTTCAGTGTATCTGAAAATTATCGAACTGCGCTCGATTCCAGCCGGAGCCCACGGCGGCCATGCCGTGGCTGTGACTTTCGTCCTGCACGCTGGCGAGCCCTTGACCATCCAAAGCTGCTTTTATCTGATCGCCGCGGAAAGCCAGGCTGAGGTGGTGCCAACCGCCGGGCCCGAACTTGGCGCGGCCAGAGGCCAGCTTCTTATCGTCTGCCGAATAAATTACGCTGTCGAGTTCCCAGTGGCCATCCTGCCTTATGCGAAGCACGTAGCTGCTCGGCCAGCGCGAAGCTGCCGATTTTTTGTTGAGGAAATAATTCGCTGTGTCGATACGTCCCATCAGCGTGACGTCGCCGGCGGCGGGCAGCATGGCATCCACTTCCACCTGATAATCCTTCCACGCCTGGTCGCCGAGCAGTGTAAACGGATCGGGGCTGATGTTGCCCCAGGAGATAGGCCTTTGTGTAACCACTTGTTGCAGGCATCTGCCCGTGCGGTGAAGGCAGGGCTGCGCTTCAAAGGCGCCATCCTGATCAGAGAAATATCGGGGCGCGTGGGCCAGAGCCGTCTTTTCAAAGTCATCGTGATAGGGAAGAGGAAAAGCGGCGGCAGGGGGCGGCGTGGCGTCCCCTTTGTGCTGTCCAGTGGTTGTGGTAACAGAGTAGACGGCATCCGGATCCAGGCGCAGATCAAAGCTGCCACTCGCAGGTGTTGTGTCCGCAACATGCTCAAAGCGCAGCGTGGCGTTGCTTTCCCACACGTGGAGCTGGCCCGGGGAAAGCCCGGGCCCGGTTACCACGTGAACCGATTGCGGCACTTTGGCGCCGATTGTTTCAAGCACCACGCTGTAATCGCCGCCTGAAGGTGAACGAAGCGCAACGTAGGTTCCGCCGCCTGCCAGGTTTCCGCAGGCGGAATCCATATATTTCCAGCCGGGCTGGGCAAACTGAGTAGTATGCGCGGTTACCCATATGGTGGATTGCACCTTGTAATTACCCGACCACGGCGTATTGGCGTACATCAGTCCGGAGTTGGGCGCGGCCAGGTTGTCGTAGTAGGAGGTGACCGGGCTCCAGATTTCTGTTTTGGTGAAACGGCCGCTGATGTAGTTGTCGTTCAGGATGTGCGCCCAGCCTTTGCCACCCGCGTTCCAGCTTCGCTGCGAGATGGCGCCGTCGTGCTCAAAAGGCGGCTGATCCTCCGAAGACCAAAGCGGCTTGCCCAGGCTTTTCGCCTCTTCCGGCGTGGTCACCTTCCCGTCGCGGCGCGGATAATGCACCGAAACCACATCCACCGCCTTCCGCAGTTCGGGATGCGCCGCAATATCCGCCACAATGCTCCACTGATGCTCGCCCGGATAAAGGTCGCAGCACACCACCCGCGTTGTCAAACTTTGCTTCAGGAAAGTGTTTTTGAGCAAGGCAACGTAGCCCGTCTCATACCGCGTCTCGTTCCAAACACCGGCGTACTGAACGTCCAACCCGTGCGTTCTCTTGCCACCCTCCACAAATCCAGCCATGTAATTGGCCATGTCCTGGGAGTAATAGTGGCCGCCTCCAATCCAGCCGGGTGCGCCCCAGGGAAGGCAGTCGAGAATAATGGATGGGTTGCGGGATTTTGCCTGTTCCATCAGCCACCATTCGTAGCCGCGATCAAAATTGGAGTCCGTGCGGCTTCTCATGTGGCTGGGCTCGGCGCCGTCGGTGGAATTGGAGTCTGATCCCACCTCTACTTTCAGGTGCTGAAGCGAGGCGCCGTAATCCGGCTTGAAGAGATAATCCAGAATCTGGCTGCGTTGCGGCTCCGGGTAATCAATCAGCAACCGCGAGGACGCCCCCGCGCTGACCGCGCCAATTCCCTCAAAAACCCGGCCCGGACTGGAGCTGTCCAACCGGATGGTCTGAGGAGCGGGCTGGCTCCGTTTGGAGCAGCCCGGCGCGAGCAACGTCAGGGCAAGTGAAAAGAGCAATGTGCATTGGATTTTTGTCATCACGTTAATCTCCCGCGCGAACCAAATGCGGCGGCCCAAGCTGCCGTAAAACCGGTTTAGTAAACGTTTACGGCGCGGGTTTAATAGACCTCCATCCGGGAAAAATGTCAACATAATTGTGAGTGGCAGACCTTCGCCCGGTCCGCCTGTGGTAGAGTAAGGACGCGAAGCCAAAGGTTGGTGACGTTACCCGGCCAAATGCGGAAAAACCTTTGCTGGGTGCACAGTTGAAGCCATGTCCAGCCCTTCCAATGACAACAGCTCCAGGCGTGGGGCACAACGCGGCTCAAAGCCCGTCGGCATGCGTGAAGTTGCGCAGGCGCTGGGCATTTCCATTGGCACGGTAGACCGGGCCTTGCACGACAAGCCCGGAATTAACTCCACCACGCGCAAGCAGGTGCTGGAGATGGCGAAGCTGCTCGGATATCGCCCCAATCTGGCCGCGCGCTACCTCTCTTCGCGCAAGCAGATCACCATTGGCGTTTGCCTGCCCATGGAACTGGCTTACTTTTACGCCGACGTAGAGCAGGGCATTCTGGGCTCGGCCGGTGCTTTCCAAGCGCTGGGCGTGCGCATTCTGCAGCGGCCTTATCCCGTGCTGGGGAGCCATGAGGTCGAGGCTATCCAGGACGTCCTCAGCGAGGAGATTGAAGGTTTGGTGATCAGTCCAGGCTACCCCAACCAGGTGAAGCCATATATTCAGCAGGCTGCCAGCCGGGGGATTCCCGTTGTGTGCGTGGCCACAGATGCACCGGGCACATCTCGCCTGGCCTCCATTTCTGTCGATCCGTTAATCAACGGTTCGTTGGCGGGCGAGTTGATGGGCCAGTTTCTTCCCCCGGGCAGCAAGGTGCTGGTGTTTATTGGAATGCACGCCACCGTTGATCACGCTCAGAAAGCCAAGGGCTTTCGCCGCAGTTTTCAGGAGTTTTGCCCCAACGGCAAAGTGGCCCAGGTGATTGAGGCTCATGATAACGAGGAGGAAGCTTTTACGAAGTGCCGCAAGTTTTTGCAGCGCGAAAGGGTTCAGGGCATTTACGTCAGCACGGCCAATTCAATCCCCGTGATGCACGCGCTGGATACGCTGGGGCTGGCCGGGGAAATCAAAGTGATTGGCACCGATCTGTTCCCGGCGCTGGTGCCACTGATCGAATCGGGGAAAATTGCCGCTACCATTCATCAGCGGCCGCGCGAACAGGGGCGCCGGGCCTTCGGGGCGCTTATGGAATACATCACAACCCGCACCGCACCGCCCTCCAGGATTCAAATCTCTCCCGCCATCGTCATGCGCAGCAATCTTCATTACTTTTTGCAGCAGGGCGCCTTCACGGAAACCGGATTTGCAGTGAACAAAAATATCGACGCCCCGCAGGGATCCAACCCAAGCTGACGACCGCGCCGAGGCCTGGAGCGGCGTAAGCTTGTCGCTGTTTACCACAGCCGCAGACGGCATAATTGCCGGCGGATCAAGAAAATGCCCTTTGGGTCACCCAGAGAATTGACAAGCAGCGCTCAGTTTACCCTATCCTGTTCAAGCCGCCTAAGCAGCCCATATCAGAGTGCTGAGACCAAATGGAAAGGCTCCACTCTTCGTTTACATTGAGGAAAGCCACTAAATAATCCAACCTAATTCGCCAGGAACCAGGGTGTCGTCGTATCGTCGGTCTTGAAGAAATTCAGGAGCTGATTGGCATCGTTCTCTCTGCCCACGGGAATCGAAGGGTGATTGCCGTCAGGCCTCAGGAGCTGGCAGGAGGCAGTCCGGCCGTCGCTTCGCGGCAGCAATCCATTCGTCCACTCGTACGGTCCCCAAGAGAGCCATGGGGCCATTACTGCGCCCAGGCTTGGGTTGTAGTTAAGGCCAGGATCGCCGTCGAGTTGGTTCTGAATCAGGTTCTTAACGGCGAATCCTGTTTCGTAAGCGTAGGGTTCAGGATTGGGTGGGTGGGCAAGCCCATTCGAATAGCCGCAGTAATAGCGGCTGGTAAAGTAGGCCAGCTTCAGATTGGGAAAGAGTGTGTGCAGGTTCTGGGCCATCTCCACCATGTAGTGGTGTAGTCCATCCATATCGGTGGGAAAGGCGCCCCTGAAATTGGTCTGGGTCACCTCCACCCAAGCAGCCACTACCTGGTTGGCGGTGACGGCGGACTGCGGGAGGAAGTAGTCGAAGGCCGCGGCCCAGAAGGGGCTGTCAATTTCAGACCAGTGTTGCGCCATGGCGCCGTTTTGAGCTCCATTGACTACCACCAGATGAGGATTCTTGGCGGGGTCGGCATTGGCGTTGGTGATGAATCCTTCAAAGTCGGTATGGGCGACCGACATGCCGATGGCCAGCAGCACGTACTTGCCGTTGGGGTCGGGATTTCCGTTGACATCCAGCGGCTGAATGGACTGCGCCAGTGCCACCCCGTCCGCATCGTGGCCGGAGGGGCGCACGTTTGTTCCGTTTGGATAAAGGCCGCCCTCTTCGCCCAGGTAAATGCCGGTTCCCAGATCATTGATGGGCACCAGTGGGTCGGAAGTATTCGCCACGTTCCATGAAATGTTGTTGCATGAGGCGCCCGTGGGCCCACCCACGGGAAGAGTGATTTGGGCAGAGGCTGTGTTGTTTGCGGAATCACTTGCCTGCACGGTGAAAGCATAGCTTCCGACTGCCACGGTGGAGGCTACACTCCCAGTGATCGTCCCGTCTGAAGAGAGACTCAACCCGGCTGGCAGGTTGGAGCCTATTGCAAGGTTCCATGTCACCGCGCCCTGCGCGCCCACCGGCTGCATTTGCGCCAGATACGCGGCCCCCTGGGTGGCGCCAGGCAATACCGGGAAGTTGGTGATCGCCAAGCCGCCTGGAGGCGCGCCGCTGCCGATCAAGGTAACTCCCACAGCGGGCAACACATCCATATTAAACACCAGCGTGCTGGTGAACGTGGTGGGGGCCTGTCCAAAGAAGGTGATTGAAAGCGGGAGCGAGTTGCCCGGCTTCAAAATTACCGCCTTGGTGAAACCGCCTACTGCGAATGGCGCGTCAACGCTGACTGTGTTCACAGTCATATTGCTGGATCCGGTGTTGGTGATGGTGACGGTCTGGGGAGGGCTGGTTGAGCCCAAGGGCTGATTGGCGAACGTCAATGTGGAGGGGGTCACGCTGGCTCTGGCGTTGGTGGAGACGCCGACGCCGGTGAGTGAAACAACCACCGGAGAGCTTACCCCATTAATCGAAATGGAGAGCTGCCCTGTGAACGTTTGAACGGAGTCGGGGGCAAATTTGAGGATGTAACTGATATTGCCACCAACTGGCAGGGTTGCTGGCGCGTAACCATCCTGCAGATTGAATTCGATGGGGCTAAGGCTGAAGCTGTTAATGGTCAGCGCAGTGTTGCACGTGTTCTTGATGACAACAGACTGCCCATTACTCAGGGTCCCGACGGTAACTTTGGACCAATTAAGTGACAAGGAAGATGGGGAGATGCTATAACACTGAGCGCCCGCGTTACTTGCGAAAAGTACGCCTAAGATACAGGCGTGAATGCAAAGCCATACAATCCGCCTAAAGCCGCGATGCGCCATTAACCTGCAAAACTCCGGCCCAAACGTAGCGCTATCTGGTTGTTTTCCGGCCATGCAGTGACGAAAACTTCTTGCATCATCGGCATGGGGTCTGTTGCCCGGTAAGACGACCTGCAAGAGTCTGTTGTGACTCCCTCTTGCCCCTGGCGCGGCACCAACCCTATTGAATACTCGACTCCCCCGGCCTGTTGACATCTATCCCCCCTGATCCGCGGCTCTCGTGGCCTTTATTGATGGTTATAAGGGTAAGCTCCAACTTGGAACGCCCCTTCACATGCTAATGTAAGCGGATTGAAGCCTCTTCGGCAAGACGCATGTTAGCTAATTGCTAAAGGTTAACTACATTTTACATCGTGCCTGATTCCGGATGGCTCGGGTAGAAACACGGGCGAGCACCCGCGTATTTCATTCGTGTATTTGCTTGCGCTGTCCACGGCCGGCCTAACGGCCGCCAAGCGGGTCTCGCATGACGTACCGCCAATAAACCGCGGCGAATCCCAGCCGGCAAGCAAAGCGGATGGTTGCCGGTGTAAGGGACTCGAGATATTTCCAGGCAGTTCAATACGCCATAATTACGCCTAACAAATTGAGGTCACCGCGGGGTGCGGCCAATATCACATTCCCCTGTGGACAGGGTCACAGACTCGAACCTTTTCCAGTGATACCACCTTTCAGCATAGGAGTTGGTGTTTCTCCCCGTCCTCAGACAAGGGACCCTCAAGCACCGGGAAGGCCATACCCATGAAACCTCATAAATTGGTGTTGCTTCTTGCGCTCTGCATTATTTTCAACTTCGCGTCCCCACTGTTGATGGGGCAAGCCGACCGCGCTAACCTCACGGGAACGGTGAGAGATGAGAGCGGTGCCGTTGTTCCCTCCGTCGCTGTAACGGCAACGAACACGGCAACGGGAATACGTTATGCAGGCTTGGGCAATGAATCAGGAGTTTACCGAGTTGTGAACCTGCCGATAGGGGCTTACACGGTTGCCTTTGAAAAAGAGGGGTTTAGCACACTGATTCGTACAGGAATCGAACTGGGAATTGCACAAGTAGCGGAAATTGACGCCACAATGACCGTTGGACGAGTTGTGGAATCCGTTGAGGTAAAGGCGTCGGCGCCCATCCTGCAAACCCAAACCAGTTCCTTAGGCACCACCATGTCGAACCGCTCGATCAATGATCTGCCTCTGGATATTACCGGCGGCCGGGAGCTGGAAAATTTTGCCTATGCCATCGTTCCGGCGGTTGAAGGTAACAACTGGACGTCTTACATCGCCGGTACACCTGCTTTTAGTAAGGCGGTCCTGATTGACGGGACGCTGCAGCAAGGCTCCGAATCGGGCAGTGTCGACGAGGACTACCCGCCTATGGACGCCGTCCAGGAATTCAAAGTAAGCACTGGCGGCACCAGCGGACAGGCCTCTGCTTACACAGCAGGCGGCACTTTTATGTTTACACTGCGTTCCGGAACCAATCAATTTCACGGCAGCGGCTTTTATTACATGCAGAACGAAGCACTCAACGCCAACACATGGATGAATGATTATTTTCGGGCTGCTGACCCTGCACAGTCCTCACTTTACCCCACGCCCTACGATCGCCAAACTGACTACGGCTTCAGCGGGGGCGGCCCGATCATAAAGGACAAGACCTTCGTCTTCGCCGCCTTTGAACAATATCGCACCCAGAACTATACGATGGGGTCGTACAATCGCACTGTGCCCACGCCGGAATTCCTGGCTGGGGACTTCAGCGCCCTGCTGAATAAGAACGTTCAACTGGGCACGGACGCTGCGGGGAATACCATTTACCAGGGCGCCGTCATTAACCCCGCGACCGGCGTCGTTTTTCAAAATAACGTGATACCGGCCAGCATGATTAGTCCGATTTCTCAGAAGATCGTCGCCCTGTATCAGCAATATTACAAGCCGATGGCCTCCGGGCTGATCAACAACGATGTGGCCACCCAGATCAACAACCCGTGGTTCCACCAGACGCAACTGAGTTTTAAATTGGACCACAATATTTCGAACCAAGACCGTCTGGCAGGCTCCTTTATCTGGACCGAACGGCCGCGAATCCTGGCCGACACCGGAAACGGGGTTTGGGATGTGAATAGCCTTACCGGCGGCCCGATGGCCCAATCACGGTATCAGAACGTGACCAGCCGCTCTCTCAGACTCAGCCAGAGCTACAACTTCACCCCCTCCACGCTGAATGTGGCCAGCTTTACTTACCTGCGCTATCGAAACCCGAGCACGTCGGAAGCGGCAAGTGGCAATTGGCCGCAACAGTTGGGTTTCGGCAATACCGGAGCGGGAAACTTTCCGCAAATTTCATTCGGCAGCGCCGTGAACGGCATTTCGGAATCGCCAATTGGCTACAACTCTGCAGGCTTCTATGTCTCGAACATTTTCGTAGGGGACGACACCTTAACCTGGATCAAGGGGCGCCATACGTTTACCTTCGGGGGCGAAGTGCGCGGATTCCAAATGAACAGTGAGGCTGGCGGCGGCATGTTGAATTTCAACTTCTCCAATGCTCAGACGGGAGCGCCTACTCAAACCTATGCGCCCTATGTCGGCTTTGGATTTGCCAGCTTCCTGCTGGGTAATGTGCAAAGTGCGTCTCAGGCTGTGCCCTACGCACTTTACGGGCGGCGCAAGGGGCTTAGCCTTTATTCCACTGACAACTTCAAGGTCAATTCCAGGCTGACCATGACTTTGGGATTTAACTGGGAGCAGGCCTACCCCTGGTACGAAAAGTACGGCCACTGGTCCAATTTCAACACGACTCAAATCAACCCAACCTTGGGCGTGCCCGGCCTCGTGGACTATGCCGGCAGCGGGAGCGTAAGTTTTGAAGGCCCCATCCGCTGGGCGAACTTTGCTCCCAATCTCGGCGTAGCCTACCAGGTTACTCCACGTGTGGTGGCTCGCGCCGCCTACAGCATGTTCTACGAGCCCGTGGGCAGCAACTATTGGGGAGGGGTGCCGTACAGTTTTGCTCCCGGATATATTGGCTCCAACCAGATTCTACAAACGGCGAATTTCGCGCCTGCCTTCAACTGGAATTCAGGCTACCCTGGAAAGTTTGTTCCAGGTACCCCGAATCCGAATTTCCTCCAGTGGGGAATGGTTTCCGTAAGTCCGCAGTCGCTCATGCTGGGGCGCATCTCGCAGTGGAACAGCGGCGTGGAATTTGAGATCTCCAGTAACACGCGGCTCTCGTTGAATTACATGGGCAACCGCGGCAGCCGCCTGACGGATGGTGAATTGCAAAACAACCTGCCACCCATTGGTCCTTATTCCAATTTGCTGCAGTCGGGCAATGAGTGGAGCTGGGTATGGGATGCCACATCTGCAGCCGCAGCGGGCGTGCCCTATCCTTATGCCGGCTTTTCCAATTTTGCGTTTATGGCGCTTGCGCCCTTCCCGCAGGTAGCTTCAACCTATGGGCCGTTATTTTATGTGGGTTCGCCGCTTGGCACGTCGGCGTATGATTCCTTTCAGGCCGAAATTGTTCAGCGCACGTCGCACGGCCTTACAGCTGACGTCAGCTTCAACTTTGCTCATCAGATTTCCGATGTTGATCCCAACTGGGGCAACTTCCAGGAAACGTGGACCTCTTCGTTTCTTCAGGACCTTAACAACCGAAGCTATGCCGCGAATTTTCTACAGCCCTACAACTCGTCCATCGTTAAAGGCTACATCGGTTATGAGCTGCCTTTTGGCCATGGCCGCCGGTTCCTGGCCGGCAGCAGGACGGCCGTTGATGCACTGGCAGGTGGGTGGCGACTGGGCTGGATGATGTATTACAGCACTGGTTCGCCCATGAGCGTCTATTCCAGCAACTACTATCCCGGGTGGTTCACCGTTTATTCAAATGTAGCCAAGGGAGCCAACCTCTCCAGCCAGTTCAATCCCCGCACGTTCAACCCTGGCAACGCGGCGTCGGTTGGAAATCGCTATTTCACTCCGGGAACATTTACCAATCCGGCTTACGGACAGTTTGGCAATTCCGGGCCTTACACGGCAGGACTGAATGGCTTTGGTTATGCCGGTGAGGACTTGGGCATCTACAAAAACTTCTCATTTGGCGAGCGCTACCGGCTGCAACTGAGGGGAGAATTCTTCAACTTCTTCAATCGTCACTACTATGACAACCCGGTAACCGACATTTCCAGCCCTTATTTTGGATCTGTGCTCGCGGTAGGAGGGCAGCCGCGGTACGGCCAGGTCGGGTTGCGATTCGAATGGTAAGCCAGGTTGCCGCTCTACGGACCGGGCCGTTTTCTGGCTCAACGGTCCGCTCTTTTTGTCTTCATCCTTCTGTAAGCCGCCAACCCCGCGCAGCTCAATAGCTGCCGGCGGCGCAACCCTGCCATTGTTGGGTGCGAGCGGACTCCTGTGTGCCACTCCATGCAAGCCTTCCGGTATTTGATGCCTTTTCGATTTTGCAGACCGGCGTTTTTCCCCTCTACCGTGTTGCGCGCGGCCGGCCACAACTAAGCAGATGAAACCCCAGGCAACTATTCCGGCCTCACAACGTCTCCGGCCTCGGGCTGGGCGCCAGTGATCAGGGAGGCTATGCGAGCGTGGCAGTTGGAAGAGTCCACAATGTCGGTTACTTCAAGCTCGCCCACGCGAGCCGCCGGGTCCTGCGCTTTAAACAGCGAGAGTTTGGAACCGGGGTGCAGGTTTTGCGCGGAGCCCAGATCAACCGAAATCCTACTGCCTTCGACCAGGGTTACGTTGCCTTCCGTTACGGCTGGAGCGGCTGGTTGTGCGGGTGGCGCGGCAACGGGGACAGCGGCGGCAGGGGTGGTTGCGCTGGCTGGAACGGCGGCCGCAGCGGGTGTACTTCCCGTCGCTGGAGCAAATGCGGCGGCCGTGGCGGGTGCGGCTGCTGCGCCTTGCGCGGCCAAAGCATTCACTTGCTTTGAAAGACCGCTCATCTGTGTCAGCAGAACGTTCATTACATCTTTGATGGTTCCCAGGTCGGCCGCATGACTGGCCCGCATGGAGTTGATGGTTGTATAGATATCGGTCATGGAGTTGACCTGGTGTTTGGAATCTTCACTAAGGGCCTGCTGCGTGGTCTGCAATAGAGCAAGCTGCTTGCCAAGCGCCTCCATCTGGACCCTTAGGGCCGCGATCTGGTTCTGCAGCGCCTTGATGCTCATGTTGACGTCGGCAATTTTGTCGTCGATGTAGTCCTTGTCATTCTTGCTGATCTTGGCGAATGCGGTGCCGCAGCAAAGCATCATGACCAGCAAACTCAAACTCACTCGGCGCGTCATTTTGGTACCCTCCGAGGGTTATGAAATTGATTTAGCCCTTGCTTACTGCGGGCTAAGGCTCTTGTGCCAGGGCACACGATGCCCGGCCGGAATATACAGATTCTCTTCAATGGACTTATACCCAGGGAGCGAAACCTTTAGTTTGTGACTCCCTGCCGGCAGCATAACCGAAAAGGGAGTGGTGTAAGTCTTTCCCGCAATTTCAACCGTAGCGCCCGGAGGCGTGGTGCTGAAAATCCCGGTTCCCAAGGCGCCCGGCGAAGCTTGTGAGGCGACCGGAGTGCTCGCCGTCTCCCCGGAAGCCGGCTTCCATCCCGCAGTCCTATAGTCGACCTCTTTCTGGTGATTTCCGCTGGCTGTCTGGAAGCTATAATGCGAAGCGCCCAGGCCTGGCGGCGGATCAATCGTCACGTTGTGTTTGCTACCGACCGGATACGATTGTTCTACCGGAGTTCGTCCGATGACAGCTCCATCAACGTGAACCGTCAAACCTGGTGGAACGGTAAGAAAGTCCACCACACCCATCGCCGGTCCTGCGGGCGCAGCGGCAGCCGGCGGCGGAGCCGGTGGAGGTTGCGAGGCGTCTGCTTCTTCTTCATTACTGCGCGGGCTCTGCTTGTGCCGTGACGGTACAGATTCTTTTTTGGATTTTTCACGGCCGGAAGCCGTCTCCGTATGCTTCACTTTGGCAGGCGCGCGCCCGTTGCTGGCGGGCGCCTCGGCTGGTGCGGTTGCGGCCGGTTGGGATGTGATAGAACTTTCGGGCTGCGCTGCGGGCTGCGCTTCGGGTTGCGCGGGCGCAGAGTTGGATACCACCGCGGGGTTCGCTGGCGGCGCCGGATGATGACGCAGGGTCAAGAAGAGAGCCAATCCCACGCCCAATGCAACAAAGGCAGCAGCGGCAATCCCTACTTTGTTGCGCGCTCCGCTGGGCTGCTCCGCACCTTGCGGCTGAGCCGCGCCGGAGAAGGGAATGGGGGCGGAAGCCGGCAGCGGCCTACCGGCCCTTGCCGGCGGCGAGGTTTGTACACCGCTCAGCAGAGGCGCGGCCTGTGAAGCCGGGGACAGGATATACGTTTCGCGGGGGGCGGGGGATGGGCTTCTGTCGGGTGGCGGCGTAAGCGTTGCCACGCGATTACTGACCTCGGTAGCCAGGCGCTGCACCTCCGCGTCTTCGGGGTACTGAGCGGCAATGCCGCGGGCCTGCTGCGCGATTCCGGTCAGCGCCTGCAGCTCCGTCACGCTTTCCAGGCGCAGCTCCAACGTCTTCAGAACGCCGACGTCGCGCTGCCGCGTCTCCTGGCGCGCCGTGCGCGAGGGTTCGCTTTCCAGCGAGGTCAAAAGCTGCGTAAGCTGCGGTTCCTGCGGGTAAGCGGAGAGCGCTCTCTGGGTCTCTTGCCGGGCGCTTTCCAGGTCCCCGGCGGCTTCAAGCTGGCGGGCGCGTTCCACGCTGTCACGAACGGCCTGCTGGCGTTTGCGCTCCGCCACCAGGCCTTGCAGGTTCTTTGCCAGGGCGTGGCCGGGGTCGACCTGCAGGGCGCGGTTAATCAGAGCCTCCGCCGCGTTCACATCCGTTTCAACCAGGTCGTGCGCCTGTTCAACCAGGGCGTTGGAAAGGGCGGCGCGGGCGGAGAGATGAGAAGTATCGATCTGGAAGGCTTTGGAAAGCATTTCAATGCCGGAGTCGAAGCGCCTGTCACGGCACAAGGCCTGGCCGCCCGCCAGCAGCCGCTCCACTTCTCCGCTTTGCTCTTTGCCTTGCAAAGCGGCCTCTTCCAGCGCGTCCAACTCGGTCGCGGCGGGGAACTCCGCTCTGGCTTTTTCCAGCAGTTCAAGCGCCTGCTCAAAATTTGCAGTCTTGATCTGGCGCTCAATCTGCGCCACGGCGCGCGCCCGGGCTTCGCCCTCCGCCTGTTCCGCCTTCAACTGCAGAATGCGGTCGCGCTGCTGCTGCAGGCCCGGAAAGTGGCTATAGACCGAGCCAAGAATATCCCATTGCCCCAGCGCCTCGGCGTACTGGCGGCGTTCTTCATACAGGCGGGCGCGGGAGACGATGGAATTGACCAGATCCTGTTTTTCACGCGCCAATCGCAGCGAGCGCTCAAAGTGAGGCTCGGCAGGGTAACGCTCGAGAGCCGCCTTCAGCAGCCCAATGCGCTTATCGAGATCGGTTTCTTCCTCCAGCCTGTGGTCGGTCTCCACAATAAACGCGGAGAGCCCCTGGCGGCGGCGTTCCTCCACTTCTACCTTCAAGGCCTGGAACAAAGCGTTGCCGGGATACTTAACCAGGTAATCGCCGCAGAGCGCCGCGGCCTCGCTGAAGTTCTTTTCTTCAAGGCATCGCCTTGCCCTGGCATAAGTGGCGTTCAGCGCCTCATTCTCAGCTCGCACCTGATCATAAAAGGTCTGGTACGCCGCGCCGCGTCCGCTCGATGCCGTCTCCGGCGCCAGCTTTTCCCATTCCCGAACCGATTCCATTTTGGCCAGCGCCTCGTTGATGGCCCCGTTTTGCCAGGCCTGCCTGGCCGCTTCGTAGGCCTGTTCCTTTTGCTGGCGAAGCTTCAAATACTGCTTCTGCCGGTTTTCAACTTCCGCCAGCATGGCGGGAACTTTGGAATCGTTGGGGTTGATCTGCAGAATTTTCTGCAGTTCCTGCCGCGCCTCGGTGTAAGCGTGACTTTCGATGCGCTGCTGGGCAAGCTGCAGCAAGTCTGCCGACTGGCGCTCAACGTGCTTCGCCTCAATCGCGCTCTTCATGCTGAGCGCGGCCGATTGCGTGGGATCGACCTGGAGAATCTCCTCCACCTTTTGCAGCGCCAGGGTGTATTCGTCCTCATCCAGGCGGCGGCGGGCGCTTTCCAGCAGTTCCTGCACGGTTTTCTGGCGGATGGCGCGCGTGATTTGACGGCCCAGGATGTAGAGGTCGGAATCCAGATGACCTTCGGCCTCCAGTTCGCTCACAATCTCATTGGCGAATTGAAACTGGCCCTGATCAAAAGCCTTGCGGGCGCGCTGAATGCGGGGCTGGTTGCGAGCCGGGTCAAACATGGGGATAGGCTCGTTGCGGAACGCCTGCCGCAGCGTGTCGCCAAACTCACGCGCGGCCGCAAAGCGATGCCGGGGCTGCTTGGCAATGGCCTTGTGGACTACCTGGCTGACGGTGCGGCTGAGGTTGGGGTTGAGCTCCGAAGCCGGCGGTGGAATTTCCTGCAGGATGGCTTTGACAATATCCGCCTCGGCGGCGCGCTGGAAGGGGTGGCGGCGGGTGAACATCTCGTAGGCCACAACGCCCAGCGCAAAGATGTCGCAGGCAGCCAGAATGGGCTTCATCTCAATCTGCTCCGGCGCCATGTAGAGCAGCGTTCCCTTCTGGCCCAGCGTGCTGCGGTTATCCACCATGTGGGCCACGCCGAAGTCGATGATCTTTACCGAGTCGTCGTTCATCACAAAGATGTTGCTCGGCTTCAGGTCGCGATGAACCAGGCCATGCTCGTGCGCAGCTTGCAGACCGCGGCATACCTGGCCAATGATCTCAACGCCGCGCTCCACGCTGATGGGCTGGCTGGAGCCGCGAATCAACTTGTCCAGCGGCATGCCGGGCAGCAGCGGCATAACAAAGAACGGAATCGAGGCTCCGCCCTTTTCCACCTCGCCCACGTCAAAAATTTCAACAATATTGGGGTGGCTGAGAGAAGCCAGCACTTCGCGCTCTTTTTGGAAAAGGTCGAGCGCCGCCTGGCTGGGCGCATCGCGCAAAGTCTTGATGGCGACTTCGCGCTTCACCACCAGATCGTAGGCGCGGTAAACCACGCCCATTCCGCCTTGGCCGACGGTATCTCGAATTTCGTATCTGTCATTTAACCTGTTGCGGCTGACCATGACCCCCTCAGGGTGTGCGCGTAGTATACATCGGCTTTTAGGGAAAATACCATAAATCCAAAAGGTTTAAATGGCCTTGACGCGGAGTTTTTCGGGTAGGCCTTTTTGAATGGCTCCTCCGTTCCTACCCGGCCTCGCCGCCGCGGCTCAGGGCTTCCAGATCAGGATTTGGGCTAGGAATTAATGCCGGGATCAAGCATAATCTTTCGCGCCCGGGGTTTGGCGAGTGCTGGCCACGTCAGGTTTGGGGCGAAGTGCGGTCATTAATTCTAATGTAAGGAGCTAAGGCCTTGAAAATCACACGGCGAGCCGTGGTCAAGCTGCTGGCGGGCGCAGGGCCGGCGCTGGCGTTAAGCAGACGATTACGGGGGCAGGATAGCATTCGGATTCAGGAAGGTCCCTTTCTGGGCTCTTGGGAATCGCTACAGCAATTCCAGGCTCCGGAGTGGTATCGCGACGCCAAGTTCGGCATTTGGGCGCACTGGGGACCGCAGTCGGGGGTGGAGCAGGGCGATTGGTATGCCCGCAACATGTACCGGCAAGGCAGCCGCCAGTATAACTATCAGGTGGCGCACTTTGGGCACCCCTCCAAGGCCGGTTACAAGGATCATTGCCACACCTGGAAGGCGGCGGAATTCGACCCTATGCATCTGATGGACCTCTACAAGAAGGCCGGCGCCAAATATTTTGTCAGCATGGGCGTTCACCATGACAACTTCGATTTGTGGGATTCCAAATACAATCCCTGGAACGCGGTCAGAATTGGGCCGCACCGCGACGTGGTGGGATTGTGGCGTCAGGCGGCGCTCGAGCACGGGCTCAGGTTCGGCATCAGCGAGCACCTGTGGATCAGCTACAAATGGTTTGCGGTGAGCCACGGCAGCGATTCCAAGGGACCGCTGGCCGGCGTGCTCTACGACGGCGCCGACCCCGCCTACCAGAGCCTTTACCACGATGCCGGCTGCGCCCGCTGGGCCACCGGCAAAACCTCCGAGGATTTCGGCTGGAACGACGCCGGCATTCCCGACGCCTGGAAGCACCACTGGTTCATGCGCATTCAGGACGTGGTGGACCATTACCAGCCCGACCTGCTCTACACCGACGGCGCCCTGCCGTTTGAAGAATACGGTTACCACGCCGTGGCCAATCTTTATAACGTGAGCGCCCGGCTGCACGGCGGCCAGCCCGAGGCCGTGTACACCAGCAAACGCCCCAAGGATTGCGCGGTGGGCACCTGCGTGCTCGATTTTGAGCGCGGCCTGGCCAACCAGATCCGGCCCGATACCTGGCAGACCGATACTTGCATCGGGTCGTGGCACTACGACATCAACATCTTTAACGAACACCGCTACAAACAGCCCAAGACCGTGGTGGATTTGCTGGTGGATATCGTGAGCCAGAACGGCAACCTGCTGCTCAATTTTCCGCTGCCCAACAGCGGCCGGCTCGATTCCGATGAGGTGAAGGTGCTCGAAGGCATCACCGCATGGATGCAGGTGAATAGCGAGGGCATCTACGGCACGCGGCCCTGGAAAATTTACGGCGAGGGCCCCAGCACGGAAGCCGCAGCGGCCGGCGGCGGATTCAACGAGAGCAAGCGCAAGGCGCTTACCGCGGATGATGTGCGCTTTACCACGAAGGGAAGCACGCTTTACGCCTTTGTGATGGGATGGCCGCAAAACCACGCCATGATCAAAGCCCTGGGAACGGCAAGCCCCGAGCAGCCGGGCAAGATTACCCAGGTTGAACTGCTGGGCCACGCCGGGGTATTGAAGTGGCGGCAAGACGCCCAGGGCCTGCGCGTGGACTTGCCGCCGGAAAAGCCTTCGGATTACGCGGTGACATTTAAAGTTCAATTTGCTTAGTCTGCGGGCGCGGGTCGAGGCGGCGTATTTTCGGCGCCGCCACTGCCCGCTGTCACCTTCCTATTTCCCGACGTACTGATCAAAAAAGTCCGCCATCAGCCCCAGCGCCTCCTTGGTTTCCGGCAGATGGTAGTCATACCAGAAGGCGTGCGGCAACGCCTCAAATACCACCAGTTGCGCGTTCACACCGGCGCGCAGAAAGGCCCGATGCAGGGTTGATGTTCCGCTCAGCAGCAGGTCGCGCGTGCTGCTTACAAACAGAGTGGGCGGAAACCCGTGCAAATCCGCGTATACCGGCGACAGCACCGGGTCCCTTGGATTGGCGGAGCCGACGTAATCCAGGTTGTGGGGGTGTGACTTGTCCGGAGGCTCTAGATGACCGCCGAATCCCCAGATGGTGTAGAGCGCCTGCGTGTCGCCAACCTGGCTCATGTCGCCGGTGCCGGAAAAAATGCCCAGCGCGGCGGGCAGCGGCAGATGCTTCTGGCGCAGCGCAACGGCAACTTCACCGGTAAGAATGGCGCCCGCTGAGGTGCCAAACAGCCCCATGTTGCGGGGCTTGTAAGTCTTCAAAAGCTCCCTGTAAACCGCCACGGTATCGTCAACCGCGGCAGGGAACGGATGCTCCGGCGCCAGCCGGTAGTAAACCGAGACTACGGTGGTTTTTGTAAGGTTGGCGATCGGAATTCCCTCCACCTGCGAACCCGAATCGGTGACAAAGCCTCCGCCATGCACGTTGATCAGCACCCGATCGCGATGGCTTGCAGGGATGGAGAGCGGAGTAATGACGTCGCATTGCACTCCGCCGATGGTTTTGGATTCTACCTGCACAGGAAAAAGCTGGCGCGCTTCGGCTGCGCGTCCAATGCGAAAACGGTCGGTGGATTCGCGCTGCTGGGCCAGCGCCGGCGCCGGCCCCGAAGGTCCGGGGCGTGAAATAAATTGCTGTGCCTCAGGGCTGAGGGTTCCAGGCACGGGAACAACTCGCGTTACGTGCGCCGTACCGTCCGCATCCACCGTGCAGGTATCTTTCATGGGTGGCGCGGTAGAGGCGCTCTGCGGCCGAGGCACGGAGCGGCACGACAGCAGCGCCATGGCTGCGGCGGTCAGGATGAGAGCGGTGCCTACGCCTTTATAGAGTTTCATTGTTTTCTCCCGGTTGTGGACTGGTCTTGTGAACCTGGCATCTCACCACAAAAACCGTCAAAAGGCGAGCGCTCGTGTTGCGCCTGCCGCGCCTCTGCACCCCGGTTAGGTTGGGCCGGGCGCCGCCTGCGGCATCAACCCCACATCCAAGGTTCCCTAATCTGCCTTTGGCCATCATCGTATCAACTTGATTACTCATCGTTTAACTCCCTTGGGTTCGTTTTTTCGCTACATCTCGTCTGTTTCCAGTCGTTTAAGTCAACTTCAGACATTAAAATTGGGTTCGTTTTTTGTGATGTGGTTTGTTATCAATGACCTTGGGTTCGTTTTGGTGTAAAAAAATCGGTTGCGCTCGATTTTTCCGGCAGCGTCGGTTCACAACCGTCAGGGCGGAATTGGCAGTTGTAGAATTGGGTGACCTGGTAGCGGGCATAGTAGCCTCCGGGGGCAAGGGGCAGGGCAGAGACAGTACATTGTCGATTATTGACTATATCGATAACTTTGTCAAGCAAAAAGCGCGGCACGGTCGGCGGTCGTAGCGGTGAGTTTATCCCGCCAATCCGGGGAGAGGGAAGACGAAAGAAAAAAGATGGGGCGTAAAGCCTCCGCTACTCAGCAAAAGCGGAGTCTGGCGTTAGCCCGCGTTCCTATCCCGGGAATGCACGCCGCAGCAACGAATGAATTCCGCCTGCTGGCGCGCGCGCCACGAAGGGCGAAAAAAAGTGGCGCGCAAGGCGTTGCGTCCGACGCGCCACAAGGGGTCAAGTGAGGTTGGTTTGCAGATTAAAAATAGTATTTCAGCGCCAGTTGCAGGATTCGCGGATCACCGGCGCCCAGAATGGTTCCGAACTTGCCCGAATGCAGATTGTTGGTTGGGTTGTTGAAATTTACGTTGTTGCCCAGATTGAAGAATTCAATGCGCGCTTCAAGCTGCTGCGCTTCATGAATCTTGAAGAAGCGGCTCACTTCGGCGTCAACGTCAAAATAGCCCGGACCCAGAATGGAATTGCGCCCCACGTTGCCGAAGGCGCCGAGGGCGTTGGGCACAAATCCAGCGGTGGCTATCCACTGCCGCGTGCTCATGTCCTGGACATAGGGGTAGACTCCCGTAACGTTCGGGCGGTCATTGTTGATGCCGGTCAGGGAGTTATCCACTCCGGTGACAGGGTTGAACCAGAAACCGCTGTGGTAGGAGAAGATGGGTGAAAGCTGCCAGTTGCTCAAAAGCCGGTTAGTCCACAAGCCGCTGAAGTGCGGGCTGGTGGTTACCAGCGAGGTGTTGAAATTATGGCGCAGGTCAAAGCCGCAATTGCCATAGTCGCCGGTGGGATTGGCCGGGTTCTGGAAGGTTGGCCCCGCCACTTCGCCGGTGAAATCCGTATTACTGAGGCAGTGCGAATAAGTATAGTTGGAGAGCAGCGTAAAGTTCTGGCTGAAGCGATGCTCCACCGAAAGCAGCATGGCGTTGTAGTCCGCATAGGCGCCGTCGTAGGTTTGGGCAATGGTGGAATAGAGGCCGCCCGTGGCCGGGTTCATCAAAACCAGGGTGCGGCGGGCGTTGGTGTTTTTAACCGTGGAGCAGGGAGAGCTGCCGCAGGTGCCCGGGATATAAACCGCCGGGTCAAGCTCCGTGGCGCCCCACAGGTGCACCGTATGGTTGCCAATATAAGTGGCGGAAAGCAGCCAGTTGTTGGGAAGCTGCCGCTGGTAGCTGAAGTCCCACTGCTGCATGTAGGTGGGGTGCAGGTTCAGGGGCAGGTTAACGTAAACGCCCTCGGAGGGGAACAAGGCGTTTTTGGCGGGCGGGAAGGGCAGCGGGAACGGATCGCCGCCCGGGAATCCGGTGTAAGGATTGGTTAATCCGCCGACCGGGCTGGGGATGTCAATGGAGCTGCCCCAGGGCGCGCTGTCCGCGAAGCGGTCAAAGTAGAACGACTCCGGGGTATCGTAGAAAATGCTGTAGGAACCCCGAAGGGTCTGCTTGCCGTCGCCGGTGGGATCCCAGGCAAAGCCCACGCGCGGGTCCAGAATAAGGAGCGAATTATAGGCGTAGCCCTTCGGAATGCCCGGATCGCCAACGTAGAGCAATCCTGGGGGCGCATTGCTATACACGGAGGTTTGCGTTCCCGCCTGGAACGCAGCGAGCGAAAAATGGTTGCCGCGGCCATAGCGGTCAACCGTGGGCAGGAATGGCTCCCAGCGCAGCCCCGCGTGAATGGCCAGGCGCGGCGTGGCGTGGAAGTCGTCTTGCGCGTAAAGACCGAAGTAATTCTGCCGCCAGTTCTCAACTTCCGGATTGCCCTGCGTAAAGTCACTCGGCACGCCCAGCATAAAGTCCAGCAGCGGATCGTTGCTGAACTGGCCATTGAAGCTGAATTGGCCGTTGGTCTTGAAGTTGCTCAGCTCGTTCAATTGGTTGTGAATCCACTCGCCCCCGTAAGTAATCTGGTGCTTGCCGTGGATGCTGACCACGTCGTCGGAGACCTGTGTGGAGTTGTTATTAAAGTGGCCGGGTGAGCAGATGCCGCAGCCGATATCGAAGTGGTTGCTGACCGACATATCGATAAAGTTTTTTACGCCGTTGAACACATTGATGCCAAGCTGGCCGGGATTAATCAGATTGGGGGCCGGACCGCGGTCGTCGCGCAGGCGCGTCCAGGTCAGGTGAAGCGTGCTGACCGTGGTGGGGCTGAAGGAATACGTGTCACCCAGCACCATGGACTGGCTGCGCTCCAGCTCGCCTGGCTGTGTGGTGGTGAGCAGGTTGGCGCCGTTGTAGTAAGCAGGGCCGGCATAATCGGAAATAAAGTAGCGGCCAAACAGAGTCTGCTTGGCGCTGATGTTGTAGTCGGCGCGCCCAATGTATTGATCCTCGTTGTTGGGCTGCGGAATGCCGTAGGTAATTTGGCCGCAAGGGCTGGAGGAGGTGGGAATCTTCTGCAGCACCGCAAGGGCCTGGGGGTTGAACAGCGCCGGATTCACAAAATCGTTGGTGAAGGCCTGGCCGGTGGCCGGGTTGATAATGGTGCGCGCCTTGCCGCTGGATTGGCAGGCCGAGGATTCGAGCGAGCTGAAGTCGCCTTGCAGCGCCGCGGCCGTCGCCGTAAAGCTGATCACCTGCGGTGGCTGAGTGGCCACGCGCGTGCCCTGATATCCAAAGAAGAAGAACAGCTTGTCTTTGACCACCGGGCCGCCCACCGTACCGCCAAACTGATTGCGGCGCAAGGTGTCTTGAGTGGCGGCAAAGTAGTTGCGGGCGTTGAAGGCGCCGTTGCGCACAAACTCAAACAGGTCGCCGTGGAACTGATTGGTTCCCGATTTGGTGACCACGTTCATTACCGAGCCTGGATGCAGGCCGTACTGGGCCGAAAGGCCGTTGGTTTGCACGCTGAATTCCTGCAGCGCGTCGGGAAAAGGGAACGGCAGATTGACGTTGGAAAAGGCGTCGTTATTGTCCGCTCCGTCCATCAGATAGTTGTTGCCGTTGCCCTGGCCCCCGGCTACGGAGATAACCGCCGAGGAGGGGTAATTCTTGCTGGATTGCAGATCGCCGCGCGCCGGCGAGTTGAGGGCCGCGCCCGATAAGATGACCAGTTGCGTGGCCAGGCGGCCATTCAAAGGCAGGTCAACCATGCGCTTCTGGTCGATCACTTCTGAAACCGAGGTATCCTGCGTTTGCACCATGGTGGCGTTGGCGTTCACCTCCACGCGCTGAGAGACTTCGCCTACCTCCATGGTGACGTTGATCGCCACGTTGTCGCTGACCTGCAGCACGATTCCTGATTGCACGTACTGCTGAAAACCCTGCAGTGTCACCTGCAAGCGGTAGGGTCCTACAGGCAGGTTGGGCAGCACATAAGTGCCGTCACTGGTGGAGACGGTGGTGCGCACCAGTCCGGTGCTGGTTTGAGTAGCCTGAATCTGAGCGGCTGGAACAGGAGCCCCGGATTGGTCGGTGACGGTTCCGTGGATCTGGGCGCTGGCCACAGCCTGTCCGCGGGCCTGGACGCCTGCCCACAACACTGACACAACTACCCCGAAAATGGCCCCTTTCAAGAGCAATTTCATGGTTCCTCCTTCCCCGACGCAGAAAAACAATGGCGAATAGGTACCATAAGGCCAAAGCGGAGTCAAGAAAAACTTTCCAGCATATTTGGGTTTTTTCAGAGAACGCGGAGAATTGCATCAATCCCGCTTTCAGGGATTGGAAGGCTGGTGGAGCGAGAAGCGCGGCGGCCAGTGCAAGCCGTTTGCCCGAACCTGGGCGCGGGCTATGGGCAAAAGCCCGGCTGGCGACTGGCAACGGGGCGGCCGCTGGCGCGGCGCTCCAAAGGTAAAGCGCTTGACGAAAATGTGAAAGGTTTTCAAAACATGTTGTAAATCGATCAAATGCTGGGTTAAGATGCGTGCCAGACCGGGCTGGTGGCCGATGGGTGTTCTGGCGGTCAGAACCCGGCGTTTGTTGCGGCTGGAACCAACGCGTGGAGACCGGAGCACGTCATGGCAAGAAAAACCGATTCCGCTGCCAGGCATTCGAAGAAGGCTTCCGCAAAATCCGGGGCTGAGCGCCGCCCGCGGCTTTACCATGTGGCGGCGGAAGCGGGTGTGAGCCTGGCTACGGTTTCGCGCGTGGCCAAAGGCATGCCGGGCGTCAGCGCCCCCCTGCGCCAGCGTGTGGTGCGCGCGGCGCAAAAGCTGGGAGTGAACCTGGACCAGCACAACCACTCCCGCATTGTGGCCTTTTTGCTCAGCAATCGCAGTGTGCTGCAGCCCTTCCACTCCTCCATACTGGTGGGTGCGGAATCCTACTGCGCTGCGCACGGCTACGGCGTGCTGTTTCTTCCCCTGCGCTACGAAACTGCGGCGCCCTGGCGGGACCTGCACGTGCCCCAGCTCCTGATGCATCGTGAATTCCTGAGGGCGGTGATTGTGGCGGGCACCAACGCCCAGAACCTGCTGGACCTGCTGGACCATCACGGCCTGCCCTACGTGGTATTTGGTAATAACGTGGTGGGGGAATGGAAGCGCGAAGACACCAGCGCGGTTTTCTTTGATGATCTTTCCGGCGCCGCGGAGGCAACGCGTTACCTGATCTCGCTGGGGCACCGTGCCATCGCTTTTGTGGGCAACAGCCGCCGCCCATGGTACGCCCGGCGCTACCAGGGATATCGCCAGGCGATGGAGGATGCGGGCTTCACGCCTCGCTTCAGCGATGTGGATTCCGATGACCGCGAGGACCTGGGCTACCTGGCCACCAAGCCGCTGCTGAACACCGGCCAGCCACTCACCGCCATTATGGCCGGCGACGATGCGACGGCGCGCGGCGTCTATAAAGCGCTGCACGACATCGGGTTTCGCGTGCCTCACGACATCAGCGTGATCGGCTTCAACGATTCCGCGGAGGCCGCCGCGCTGAGCCCCGGCCTGACCTCTGTGCGCGTGTTTACCGACCAGCTTGGCAAGCGGCTGGCGGAGCTGGTGCTGAAGCGAATTGCCCGCCCGGAACTGAAGCCGCAAACCATCACCATCCCCACCCGCCTAGTGAAGCGCGAATCCTGCCGCCCGCTCATTCAGTCCGAAAGCCGGTAATTCTGCGCCGCCTGCGGGGCGCGCAGCCAATCACCCTGGCAGTTTGTTGAAAGACGTTTCGGGCGTATCATGCTGAGCCGGGCGAAGCATCCCGGCAGGTGAAGAATCAAGGAAATACGCAGATCCTTCGCCGCCTGGTCAGAGCAGTGTCGCAATGCCTGCTCACCCGCCCCCATGGCGACAACACCCTATTGCTACCCGCCGGCCTTTGGTGGATGTACAATGCTCTCACCAGGTGGTGCCGCATGGCGGGAGCAAAACGGCCTACCATTTGCCGCGAGAATCGCACTGGGCCCCTGGCGAACGGCGTAACTTTCCTGAGCGACACGAAGGAGAACACTTTCGCTTTTCGCACTAACGTCGTGCCCGCCATATTTGAAGCCGACAAAACCACCCGCGTGCGATAACCACTGACGAGGTTGAACATGAAGAACATGACGCGCAGAGATTTGTTGAAGACCAGCCTGCTGGCGCCGGCAGTAGCCGTGGCAGCCCATGGAAAGACTCCGAAGGAGACAGCGAGCGGGAGCGCAGCCGCAGCTTCTGGTCCGCTTGCGGCAGGCGCAGCGGCCGAAACTTCAGGGCCGGGCGGCGGACGTGAACGCCTGCTGCTGGATTTTGGATGGCGCTTTCACTTTGGGAATGCCGATGACCCCGCCAGGGACTTCGGATTCGGCGGCGGACGGTCAGGCAATTTCCAAAAGACGGGAAACTTTCTTCCCGCCGGCACATTAGCGTTTGACGATGGCGACTGGCAGCCTCTCGATCTGCCGCACGATTGGGCCATTGAACTGCCTTTCCAGAACGATCCGGCACTGGCGAGCAAAGGATTCTACCCCTTGGGGCGCACCTATCCCGCCACCAGCGTGGGCTGGTATCGCCGCGTCTTCGAGCTTCCCGCCGCGGATGCCGGCAAGCGAATCACGCTGCAGTTCGATGGCGCGTACCGGGAAACGATGGTGGTATTTAACGGGTTTTACATCGGCCAGCATAGCGGCGGATACGATCCTTTCAGTTTTGATGTAACCGATTTTGCCACCCCGGGCGGCCGCAACGTGCTGCTGGTTCGCGTGGATGCCACCTTGAGCGACGGCTGGTTTTACGAAGGCGCGGGCATTTACCGGCACGTTTGGCTGGTGAAAACGCACCCGGTGCACGTGAAGCAATGGGGAACCTTCGTCCGCACCCAGGTGAGTGGCAACCAGGCCAAAGTTCTAATCCGGACCGAGGTTAATAATCACGGCAAGGGCGCACAAAGCGCGCGCGTGATCTCAACAATTCTTGATCCCAATGGCAAGGCGGTGGGTAAGGCCGCGACCGACCCGGCTTCGATTGCGGAGTGGCAGGATCGCTCCTGGGAGCAGGCCATGACGGTGGAGCAGCCCGCCCTGTGGTCACTGGAGGAGCGCAACCTCTACAAGCTGGTGACGGAGGTTGAGGCGGGCGGCCGGATGGTTGATCGCTACGAGACGCGGTTCGGCATTCGCACCACGAGTTTCGATGCACAGAAGGGATTTTTTCTGAATGGCAAGGCTGTGAAGCTGAAAGGCACCTGCAATCATCAGGATCATGCCGGTGTGGGCGCGGCGCTGCCTGACGCCGTGCAGTATTACCGTGTGCGCAAGCTGCAGGAGATGGGCTCAAATGCCTGCCGCACGTCGCACAACCCGCCTACGCCGGAGTTTCTGGACGCCTGCGACGAACTGGGAATGCTGGTGTTCGATGAGACCCGCATGATGTCATCAAATCCCGAAGGCTTGAGCCAGTTTGGGGATCTGGTGCGGCGCGACCGCAACCATCCCAGCGTTTTCATGTGGTCGATGGGAAATGAAGAAGGGGAAGCCAACACCGAAAAGGGGCTGCGCATTCTGACCGCCATGAAACAGGTTGCAACCCTGCACGACGGGTCGCGTCCGGTGTCGATTGCGCCCATCCGGGCGATTGGCGTGGGCGGCCTGGTGGTGTGCGACGTAATGGGCTACAACTACATGGACCCCGGCGCCGAGGCGTATCACAAGACGCATCCGGACAAGCCCGTTGTGGGCACGGAGACCGTAAGCGCCGTCGGCACGCGGGGCATCTATGTGACGGACCCGAAGAAAGGGTACGTGGGATCGTACGATCCCTACACCACAACCGGCCGCGCTTCCGCGGAAGGCTGGTGGAGGTTCTGCGACGCGCGTCCGTGGCTTTCCGGCGGTTTTGTGTGGACAGGGTTCGACTACCGTGGTGAGCCCTCGCCCTACGAGTGGCCCAACATCAGCTCGCAATACGGCATTATCGATACCTGCGGCTTTCCGAAAGATTCTTTCTACTACTACCAGTCCTGGTGGACGCCCCAGCCGGTGCTGCACTTGTTTCCGCACTGGAATTGGCCGGGTATGGAGGGACAGGAGATTGCCGTGTGGGTCTACTCCAACCTGGATAGCGCGGAGCTGTTCCTGAACGGCCAGAGCCTTGGCAAAAAGCAGATGCCCAAGGATTCGCACCTTGCCTGGATCGTCAAGTATGCCCCCGGCGCCATTGAGGCGCGCGGATATAAAGACGGCAGGCACGTAATGACGGCGAAGCGCGAAACCACAGGCCCCGCGGCGAAGCTGGTGATGAAGGCGGATCGCGAACAGGCGTTGGCCGACGGCGAAGACGTACGGATGTTTGCCGTCGAAGTGCATGACATGCAGGGGCGCGTGGTTCCGGTTGCGGATAACGAAGTGACTTTTGCGGTCTCCGGCGAAGGGAAGCTGATCGGCGTTGGCAACGGCGACCCGACCAGCCACGAACCGGACAAGGGCAAGTCGCGGCGGGCCTTCTCAGGATATTGCATGGCCCTTGTGCAGTCCACTAAAACCGCCGGTAACATCACCGTGAAAGCCACTTCGCCCGGCCTTGAGCCCTCGACGGCGGTGGTTGAGGCTAAGAGCGCCACACTGCGCCCTCAGGTCGCGGTTTGGGAGCGCAAGGTGCCTGAAGGCGCAGGCATCACGGGCCTGTGGCGGCCCGTGCCCAGCGCGCAGGAGGGCACCGGCCTGCTGGCGCTGATATTTGGCGGCGGTGGCGGCGTGTTTACCTTTGAACAGAATGGGGACGCGCTGACGGGAACCGTGGAGGCAGCGGGCGGCTTTTTTGGCGGCGGTGACTCGCCCTTGCCGATCGAAGGCGGCAAAGTTGAAGGCGGCAACATCACGTTCAAGGCCGGGAATACCACCTATTCCGGATCGCTGAAAGGGGAACAGATTGAGTTGCAGCGCAAGATCGAATTTGGCTTTCCGATGCCGGTGACGCCCGCGGCTGCGCCGGGGGAGCGACCTGCGATAGGGCCGCCGCCAGACGGTTCAGACCCGTCGATCCCGGATTTGCGACGGCGCCTGGCACACGGGCCTGGGCCGCTGTTACTGCACCGCGTGCAGCGGTAGCAGCTTGCTGAGGCTGCCGGAGCATAGCGCAACACCGTCCGCAAAGCGCTTCTGAGCCGAGATGCGGTGGTTCAGGAGCGCCGCCGCCGCGCACGCCTCCGAAAGAATCCCAGAGATTCTTTCAGCGACTCCATAACCTCATACACAATCGGACATGTGGAGGTGCGCGCGATCATCCCCACGGTGCGAAATACAAAATCCTGCTCGTAGAGGTACGGATATCCGCTGCAATCGGCGGGGCGATCATCATAGATGCTGCAAAGATTGGCTTTCAGAAAAGGGCAGGGGGTAGTGCGCGTTCGCCAGGGTTTTGGGCTGCCAGCCTCCGTCCGTTCAAGATATTTTTCGATGGCCTGCCCGCGCTCCAATCCCAGGCGCCGCGCCAGCCGGTCAAGCTCCTGTTCACTGAACGTGGGCTGCAGCTGGCGGCAGCAATTGGCGCAGGCGGTGCAGTCGATTCCGGCCCAAACCCGCCGCGTGGTCTGAAATACCTCCTGGTCGATCTTCTGAAGTGGCAAAGCGCAGTGAACCTTGAGAAAATGACGAAACCTCCAGTTCTCATCCTCCTTTTCCTGGGCCAGAGTGCGTATTTGAACAAGATCGATCGCCATACTGATTGAGAATGAATGTTCCAGCGGGCGCAGGCAAGTGGAATCTTCCACTGGAATGTTTCCTGCCGGATTCGCCGCCACAGGCGCCGCTGGCATCGCTTTTCATACCGGCGGCGCCAGGGGATGGTTGCGGGGTGGCTTCATACTTTGCGCCTTTCGAAGTCTGCGGCTTTTTATCCAAACATTCGCGGACAAGCCGCAGAGTTTCTGTAATGTGAAACTCAGGGCTACCTCGCTGCCTTCTCTCCGTGCTAAGTTTCCAGATATTCCTTAAGCGCATCTTGCCGGGGCTCCAGACCAAGCCCGGGTTCCTCGGTGAGCGTTACAAACCCTTTTTCCGGCTGGGGAGGATCCTTGTAGATGGTATCGCCCACCTTCCACATCAGGTAATGGAATTCGACTCGCCAACCGTTTGAGACCGCGGCCTGAAAGTGCATGTTGTGGTGAGGCCATCCGCCGCCGTCGGCCACCAGAATGTTGAACGCCTGCGCCATCCCCGCTACTTTCATCGCTTCGGTGTATCCCCCCACGTAGCAAACGTTGGGTTGCAGAATATCGATGGACGCATGCTGAAGCAGTTCGAGATGCCTGAAGCGGGAGCCCTCGTTCTGGCCTGCGGAAATTGGAACTGAGCACCGCTGGCGCAACTGGGCTAACAGCCTCGCGTCGTTCCCGTACAGCGGTTCTTCAAACCAGGTGATATTGTACGGCTCAACTCTTTTGGCCAGCTCCAAGGCTCGGTTCATCGAGAAGAGGTAATTACCATCAATCATCAGATCGGGCTTATCGCCGATGGCTTGCCGCACCGCCTTCACCCGCGCGGCGTCTTCCGCGGTATCCTCAGCGTGGTTGATGGCGACCACCATTTTGAACTTGTCCTGTCCTTCGGACAGAAAGCGGCGCGCCATCTCCACAAGCTGTTCGCGGTCAAACTGCAGCAGGCCAAACGTAATATACGCCGGTACTCTCTTCCTGGCCCCGCCCAGAAGCCGCCAAACCGGCTCGCCGTAGTGCTTGCCTTTGACATCCCAAAGCGCGATGTCCACCGCGCTCACGGCGGAGCTCCAGGCCCCGGTCTGGTAGCGCGGATTGAAAGTTAAGAACATCTCCTGCCATCGCGCCTCCGTCTCCAGGGCGCTTTTGCCTTTCAGAAATGGCGCGAGCTGGCGATTGATGAACTCACTGACTCCAAAACGCTGCAGGTCGCCCGTCAGGCCGTATCCAGTAATGCCTTCCTCCGTGCGCACTTCAACAAAGACGATCGGCGTTTTCAGCGTTTTGTTCAGCAGAGGCACCTGCACCGGCACGTTATGCACGGTGGCTTTGACCGAGCTGATTCTGAGACTGGCCGGCGCCCTCTCCGCGCTCGCGCTCTGCCCGGCTGCTTTGGCATTTTGAATCATCATGGCTGCGCCAACAATTCCCGTTGAACCGAGCAGGTTCCTGCGGGTCATTCGTGGCCCAGCACGCCCACCGCCTGTGTTATCCATTCTTGCCTCCTTTGTCCTTAACCTGGCGCCGCCGCTCACCAGGCATCATCGCGACCCGCAGTCCAGGTGACGCGCTGCAAAATGCGAAGTCACAAGGAGCGGCGAATTCTGGTCCGGGTGCAGACCGTATCACGGCCACCGAGGATTGTAGCACCGTAGATTCTCACGTGAAGCCCAGTGATAGCCTCTGGCGTCACACCGTTCGGCAACCACAGCGTGGGCGCTCTCTCCAAAGCTGTCGCGGTGCGAGAAGAGGGAGGAGTGCCGGATTATCAAGACCGTGGAGCAGGAAAAGGTGAATTTGCCGGGTTTGAGGCTCGCCCTCGTTTGTCCTGTGATTTGGAGCTGCCGGGCGGCGAAATTGAGCGTGCCAGTGCTATGATCTTCTTGCCCCTGCAGGTGCAACAACCTTGGCGGAAAACAAAGCCGGAGGCGGCGCAGGCTTGAGCTTTGTGGTTGCGGCCCACTCTGGTATCGCCAGATCCTCGCGCACGGATTTAAGACGCGGGTCATCGGGCAGCAGGGTGGCAAACGAGATGGCGGCATGGGTGCAATTCTTTTGCTGGAGACAACTATGAAGAACAGAATCGTGTTGAGCATCATGCTGGCTTTGATAGCGATTGTGACGTTGGGCAGCGCCGGGACCCCATGCTACGCGCAGTCAACCAGCGGCAAGGGGCGGGATCTGGCAACGGTTCAGCCTGAGGCTGAAGGATTTTCTTCGCAGCGGCTGGAGCGATTGGATGCGGCGATGCAGCAGGTGGTGGACAAACAGGCGCTTGCTGGGATTGTGATAGTGATGGCGCGGCACGGCAAGGTGGTGCACTTCAAGGCGTTTGGCAAAAAGGACCTTGCCAGCGGGGCGCCGATGGAGAAAGACACGATCTTCCGCATCTTTTCCATGAGCAAGCCGGTTACCAGCACCGCCATGATGATCCTTTATGAGGAAGGGAAGTGGAATCCCGAGGCTCCAATCGCCGACTACATCCCCGAGTTCGCCCACCTGAAGGTGTATAAGGGTATGGATAAAGACGGCAAGATGATTCTGGAAGAGCCTAAGCACCCTCCCACCATGCGCGAGTTGATGACGCACACCGCCGGCTTTTCATACGGCTTTACGCCCAACAGTCCAGTGGACCAGATGTATCGGGAGCAGCACGTTCTGGAGTCCGCCAGCCTGCACGACATGATTAATAAGCTGGCTGGAATACCGCTGCTTTATCAGCCCGGCACGCGATGGGTCTACAGCCTTTCGGTGGACATCCAGGGCTATCTGGTTGAGAAGCTTTCGGGCATGCCCCTGGCGGATTTTATGCGCGAGCGGATTTTTGATCCGCTGGGCATGAAAGACACCGGCTTTTACGTACCCAATGAAAAGTGGAGCCGCCTGGCCACACTTTACAGCGGCGACAAGGAGGGCAAACTGGTTCCCTCCGCTCCGACGGCGCTGGGCCTGGATTATTCCAAGCCTCCTGCCATGCCTTCGGGCGGCGGCGGCCTGGTCTCCACGGCGCATGATTATCTTAGACTCTGTCAGATGCTTTTGAACGGCGGCGAACTGGATGGCGTGCGCATTCTTGCGCCGGCAACGGTCAGGCTGATGAGCTCGAACCACCTGCGCCCCAGCCTGATGACCGGCGAGTTCGGTATCGGCATCCAGCGCATCAGGCCCGGCTTTGGATACGGGTACGATATGGCCGTCTTCACGAACCCTGCCCTGGCCGATAACCCGGTGGGCAAGGGCACCTTTCTTTGGGATGGGGCGGCCGGCACGTGGTTCTGGATCGATCCGGAAAACGACCTGGTGTTTGTAGGAATGATCCAGCGCATGCTGGGCAGCGGGCCGGGAATGCCGAACATGGAGGAACTTAGCCGCGCTACCGCCTACCAGGCGCTGGTAAACCCTGGCAAGTGACAGATACGCAGCGGTCTGAGGTTGGCCACAGGCTGGCTGCGTGCCGCAAACCTGTTTAAGTAGTCCGAGGGATCAGCGGGCCGCGAAGTCAACGACCGTTGGCGCTGCTATCAAACTTTGCGCATTCGACGGAAGAAAAAACCATATAAAACGCGCGTCCGGCTCAGAATAAACCGGCTGAATACAGACAGCTATTCTGTCCAAGGGAATCCGGGGAATCATTGCCTGCCGTTTAGTTTGGCAGGGACCAGATCTGGTCTGGCTGGTTGTGTCCGCAGGGCCGCATCTGGAGGCTTTGAGTACTGCCGGCCGGTCCGGTGGCGCTAAGACACTGACGGCCGCCGGCGCTGATGAGATTGCCCTTCAGCGTGTAGCGCCAGTGCTGGGCACTTATGGGACGGCAGGCTTCCATCTCCAGCTTGCCATTGGCAACGCCCAGGCAGCGCCCCGCTGCAGAACGCAGGCCGCCGTCAGTAGTGACCGTCCAGCTCTCTTCAGCGGTGCCGGCGCAGGCTTCAACGCGCCCCGGGGCGGCCAGGCAACGGCTGTAACTCTCAATGTCCCGCTGGCGAACCGTGGTAATCATGGAGATTGTGCCGGTGCGCGTCGGCCTGCCGCAGGCGGCAGAAGGGTGAACTCGCCAGAGGGCCGTGTCGCCAGCCGCAACCGCGCCTCGCAAAGCGGATTGAGCGGATTGTTGTGCTCCGCTCCAAAGGTCGATTACATCCAGACGGCATTCGGAATTTACCGCAAGACCGAAATCGTGAGGGTGCAGCACGACCTGGGTCGATGCGGCACTGCGGTTCAGCACTGCAACCGCAGCGTCTCCCCCGGACAGCGGTTTGAACAGAACGTCCATCACCGGGCCGCGCCGGACCAGCGTAGCCATCCGCCCTTCAGGATCCTGGTCCACCGCAATGACCGCTCTGTTACCGAGAATGGCAACCGCCTGAGGGCTGAGCTTCGCGAGGTCCGAGCTGAGGATCAGCGGCGATGACATCATGGACCACAAGGCGAGCTGGCTGCGGGTCTCGGCCAGGGTTAAGCCGCTATCCCCGCCGATAATAAAGTCCGGGTCGTTCCAGTTGCCCGGCTTCTGGAAGCGGCCAAGCGGAAGGTTGTAGGCGTAGTTCCAGAGCACGCTATGGAAACGCGAGGCTGCGGGCTTCTTCGCCTGGAAGGTGGCGACGTCGGAACCTTCACGCCACAGTTGGCCGTAGTTTCTGATCCAACTCAGCACGTCGTACCATTCCGGGGTGCCCTGGAAGTACGCAGGCGCCGATTCCGAGAAAATGATGGGGCGCCCCGCGGATTTGAGCGCCGCGCTCTCGGCGGCATAGGCCTTGCGGTAGGCAGCGTTTTCGCTGGCGCCCTTCGGCACGTAAACGTTGCAACCATCCAGCTTGAGATAATCCACACCCCAGGAAGCGAAAAGTTTGGCATCCACGACAAAGTGATCTTTGCCGCCACCATCAGGCTGGCCGCTGCCCGCGAATCCGCCGCAAGTTGCATAGCCGGCATCTTCATAAATGCCGAATCTCAGGCCCAGCGCGTGAATGGCCCGGGCGACCGGCTTTATTCCCCGCGGGAATCGCTTCGGGTCCGCCCTGAGGTTGCCGCGGGCATCGCGGCCCTTCAGCATCCAGCAGTCATCGATGGTCACGGTGTTGTAGCCGCGCGCGGCAAGGCCAGTGCTCACCAGTTCTTTGGCGTTGGCCAGAATTGTCTGCGCCGTGTAATTGCACTCGTAGTGAGCCCAGTCGTTCCAGCCCATCGGCGGAGTGGCTGCCAGCGCTGTGGAACCGCCGGAGGCGGTCGCAAAGCGGGGAGCCGCCGCGCCACAGACACAAGCCAGAAACAGCATTAGCAGATCAAGGCGCAACCCGCGGCTGGAGAGTGAAGCAGAAACCAGCCCGGAACGGCTTTGGGCGGTGGGGCTGGCGATTGCGCCGCCAGCGCCGTTGCCGGCAACACCCCAACCGGCCAGACCAGGATTGCTAACGAAACGACTCCGGCATGGCAACACGAAGGCCCCTCCTGCGCAAAACCATGAATAACGACAGAAAAGATTACGACTGTGGCACGGACTGTTGTCAAGCCATTTTCGCCCACTAAAACCAAACACCACACGAAGAAATGGCAAAACTTCGGCCAGAGCGTCCACAAGTCCGTTCTTGAGTGTCTTGTCGATTCCGCTTGGTAGATCCAGGGGCACAAGCGCCTGATCGCTGGCGTTAAGCAGTTAAGGGCAGGCGGCCGCCCCTCTCCCTCTCCTGCGACGGCGTGGATTGAAACGAAACAGGCCGGCCGCCGCTCGGCCCCGCGGGGCACGGCGCTGATAGCACTTATTCTGATTTGGCCTGGCGGTAGCCCACGCAAAGGACGGGACTACAACGGCGATTCCGGATGGCCAGCGAGAAAGTTTGTGAGCGCAAGGCGCTCGGGAGTTCAGTTCATTTCGCGGGCTCTTCCGTCCTCTCAACAATCTCAAAGTGCGTAACCCAATCGTCGAAATCAGTCAGGCCTCGCCGCGCCTCCGGCTCGACCACGGCATTCTCGGGCTTCACTCCTGCAAACCTTCGCACCGCCTCCATTGACTCCCAAAGAGTCAGCACGACCAGCTCAACCGTGCCGTCAATCGTGCGCCGCAGCAGATAGCCTCCGCGATAGCCTTCAATGGCGCGCAGCTTCGGAAACACCTTCCCGGTCGCGTGCCGCAAGTAATCACCCAACTTTTCAACCGTGGACCGCGCCCTCCACATGCGTAAGATGCCAGGCTGGTGCGGCGTATTCCCTGTTCGCGCCGGAATTGTCGAATCGAGGGTTTTAGACGCGCTCGAGACATTTGCCTTATGGGGCCTGACCGGTTTCGCGGCATTCCGGCCCACCACCGTCGACCATTCCCGGACGTGCCAGCGCTCCACCGCGCCATGCGTCACATAAGGATCGGTCCTGGCAAATCTTTCCGCCACCTCAGGGGAATCACCCTGGAACAGCAGCACGGCGCCATCCACCGGATCCGCCAGCGCCCCGCCCAGTATCAATTCTCCCCGTTCACTGGCCTGCCAGGCCTTTTCCAGATGCTCTTCACGGAACTCCGCCCGCCTGGAAACGTAGCCCTCGCCGACTTCATAGAACAAAAGATAATGCATGGGAATAGCGTGCTCCTTTACATTCTCCGCATCCGCGTAAGACGCCCTCATGCTCATTGGCGGGGCACAGCCTCTTCAACCGATCCGGCCAGCGGAGCCGGAGGCCATTTTGACGAGCGATGGCTGATCAGCCCGGCCGGTCCAGCCCGCGCCGGAAGGGCGGAGCCTGTTCCCTACGTGCGCTCTCTTTCTTTCAGGAACGTTCCCTCACTTAACTCGGCGAACGCCTGCTGCAACTGTTCCTGCGTGTTCATCACGATCGGACCGTACCACGCGACCGGCTCACCGAAAGGCCTGCCGGAGACCAGAAGAAACCGAATCCCATCATCCCCGGCCTGCACAACGGCCTCGTCGCCGCGATCAAAAAGAACCAGCGAGCGGTTTTCCGCCTCCACAGGAGGCGTGATGTCGAGCCACCCAACCGGTTCAGTGGGTACGGCGAGGGGTGCTGAAGCATTGCAGAACTTTCCCGACCCGGCGAAGACGTACGCGAAAGCGTGCCGCGTTGTCTCAACCGGAAGACTCTTTTTCCTGCCCGGAGCTACGGACACGTCAAGATAGATCGGTTCGGCAGCGGTTCCGTCGACGGGCCCGGTTTTGCCCCAAAAGCTGCCGCACACAATGCGCACCCGCGTTCCGTCATTGTCCGTTACCTCCGGGATCTCGGCCGCCTTCACTTCCTGGTAGCGCGGCGCGGTCATCTTAAGAGAGGAAGGAAGGTTGGCCCAAAGCTGAAAGCCGTGCATCCGGCCCGCCGGGTCGCCTTTGGGCATCTCCTGATGAATAATCCCGCTGCCTGCTGTCATCCATTGGACGTCACCGGCGCCGATGGCCCCACGGTTGCCCATGCTGTCGCCATGTTCCACGGTTCCGGCCAGCACATAAGTGATGGTTTCGATGCCGCGGTGCGGATGCCACGGAAATCCTGCCAGGTAGTCCTCCGGCACGTCGTTGCGGAAGTCATCCAGTAAGAGAAATGGGTCAAATTCCGTGGTGTTGCCAAACCCGAAGGCGCGGCGCAAATGCACTCCGGCGCCTTCAAGCGTTGGTTTGGATTTGATAAGCCGTTTGATGGGCCGAATCGACATATTGCGCCTCCGCCCGGGAATTCTCTTATCTCGCGAACGTTCAGTTAAATATGACACACGCGGGTGCCAGCCGCAAAGACAGCGGCGGCAATTTCTGGGAGTGGAACCGCAGCGGGGCCAGGCGTACAGCGCCGTTGCTAAACCTCAATCTCCGGTGACTCTGTGCGCAGACCTGCGCAGCAATTCATAGGTTAAAGCTTTTGAGCACGCTGTCCCACGGTTTGCGGTAAGGCCGTTCCAGCCATGCAGCGGCTTCGGTGTCGCCGACAATTTCTTCCTTTTCGGCGTCCCATTGGATTTTGCGCCCCAGACGCAGCGAGATGTTGGCGAGGTGGCAGGCGGTGGCCACGCGATGGCCGTCTTCAACAGGAGCGGCGGGCTGGCGCCGCGACTTGATGCAATCCAGGAAGTTGCGCGCATGCGCGGCCAGCAGATCGTTCGAGGCCTTCTCTTCCACCGGATCGGTCCAAGGCACGGGTTTTACGCCTGGAATCCTCACCACGCCACCGACCGGCTGCCCAAGAAATTGCGGAACCTGGTTTTGCGGAGGCATCTTCAAATCAGGGTGCACTTCAAAGCCGCCGCGGGAAATCGTCATGCTGCCCTTTGTCCCGAAAAACTCAAGCCCTGCACCGGCGCCGCGGCCGCGGCTGGCTTCGCGGTGCGACCAGAGCGTGGTCATGCCGCCATACTCGAAAAGCGCGTCCTGCGTATCGGGCGTCTGGCCGTTGTCGAGCAGAGCGAAGCGGCCTCCGCTTGAAGAAACAGCCCGAGGGCCGGTCAGTTCCATCATCCAGTGAACTACATCCATTTCGTGCGCCCCAAGGTTTGTCATCTGTCCGCCCGAATAATCCCAGAACCATCGGAAATGGTACAGAGAGCGATTGCGGTTGTACGGCCTCAAAGGGGCCGGACCAAGCCACAGGTCGTAATTCATGCCAGACGGCGGGTTGGAATCCGGCGGTGACCCAAAGCCCGGCATCACGTTGCGGAAGGCGCCCATGCGCGCGGTGTGAATTTTGCCGATGTGCCCGCCGCGCAGCAGCTTGAGCGCGTCCATGTAATGGATGCCGCTGCGCTGCTGCGTGCCCACCTGAACCACGCGGTCGTATTTGCGCGCCGCAGTCACCATCCAGCGGCCCTCGCGCACAAACAGCGTCATGGGTTTTTCAACGTAAACGTCCTTTCCCGCGGCGCAGGCCATGATCGTAAGCAGTGCGTGCCAGTGGTCGGGGGTGGAGATGACGACGGCCTGAATATCCTTGTTATCGAGCAGGCGGCGGAAGTCGCCATAGCCTTTGGCGCGCGCGCCGCAGTCCGCAAGGCCCTGGCGCAGGCGCGGCTCGTAAACGTCGCACAGCGCGGCGGTTTCAACATCGGGATGGTTCTTAAAATCGTGGACGTGCTGCCGGCCAATCAGCCCGTAGCCTATAAAACCAACCTGGATGCGGTCATTGGCGCCGAGCACCCGCGAAGAAGCCAGTGCCGTGGCGGCCGTAGCCGTGGTTGAGATCAGAAAATCGCGTCGTGTGGGTGGCATAGGCGGGAGTTTATCAGAAATGTTCAGCCCGGCGCGGCCTTTTGCTGAGCAGCCGAAAGTTCGCCACCCGGCAACCTGCGAGCCCTCACGCGAATTTGAACGCTTTCGTGCAGCTGGACCAGCAGGCTGTCTGGGTGGGAACACACTGAATGATTCCGGGACCGGAAGCCGGCCGCAGGGCTGGCCGATTCCCAGAAAGGATTTATGTTTGGGGGCCGCCATGCGGCGCCATGCGGCCGCAGGTGTTTACCGCGCCTTAAGCCGGCTTCAGGTCCCAGATCTCGCGGGCATATTCACTCACGGCACGATCGCTCGAAAACTTCCCGGTCCGCGCCACGTTGCGGATTGCCAGGGTTACCCACCGATCCCTGTCGCGGAACGCGGCGCCTGCTGCTTCGTGGGTTTTGAGATAAGCGGAGAGATCTGCCAGGTGCAGATATTCGTCGTGACGGTCGAGAATACTCTCAAAAACCCAGGTGAACAGGCCGGGCTCCTTAGGGGATAGCAATCCGGAGAGAAAGGCATCCGCAATGCGTTTAATTCGAGGATTCCTGTCGTAGTAGTCGCGCGGGTTGTAGACGCCGCTGGCGTGCATCGCCTGCACCTCGGAAACATTCAGCCCGAAAGTGAAGATGTTTTCCGGGCCCAGTTCTGCCAGCATCTCAAGGTTGGCGCCATCCAGCGTGCCGATGGTAACCGCTCCGTTCAGGGCCAGCTTCATATTTCCCGTTCCTGAAGCCTCCGTACCGGCTGTTGAAATCTGTTCGCTCAGGTCGGCGGCGGGAATGATTTTTTCCGCCAGCGACACGCGATAATCCGGCAGAAACACTACCTTCATCCACGGGTTGGCCCGCTGGTCATTGTTGACCAATCGCCCCGCGCTGTGGATCAGCTTGATAATCTGTTTCGCCCTCCAATATCCGGGCGCCGCTTTCCCCGCAAAAACGTACGTTCTGGGGACGGCTGGCAGCTTGCCATCCTCCACCAGGGAAAGGTACTCGTCAATAATGTGCATTACGTTAAGAAGCTGACGCTTGTAGGAATGAATGCGCTTGATCTGGACGTCAAAAAGGGAATCAGGGTCCGCCTTCACATGGTGTTGAAAGTCGATATAGCGCGCCAGGCTCTCCTTGTGAAAGCGCTTGATCTTCTGGAACTCGGCTCGAAAGCCGGCGTCTGCAACCCAGTTCTCCAGCCCGCGCAGCTGCTGCAGATCGGTGATCCAGCCGTCGCCGATCGTGGCCGTGATCAGCTCCGCAAGCTGCGGATTGGCCGTCAGCAGCCATCGCCGCGGCGTGATGCCGTTTGTCTTGTTATTAAACCTTTCCGGCCAAAGCTGGTAAAAATCCGGTACCAGAGCCGTCTTGATCAACCCCGTGTGGACCTCCGAAACTCCGTTGATGGAATGGCTGCCAGCGATGGCCAGATGCGTCATGCGCACCTGCGGAGGCACAGACTCCTCAATCATTGACAGGCGTCTCAGTTTGCCGCCATCGCCCGGGTACACATTGGAAACCTGGTCCAGGAAGCGACGATTAATCTCATAAATAATCTGCAGGTGCCGCGGAATTACCGATTCCAGCAGCGGCACGGGCCACTTTTCCAGGGCTTCGGGCACCAGGGTGTGATTGGTAAAGCCGAAGGTCGCCTGAGTGATCTCCCACGACGCTTCCCACGGCAGATTCTTTTCATCCACCAGGGTGCGCATTAATTCCGCAACCGCCAGTGCGGGATGCGTCTCATTCAACTGGATAGCGACTTTGGCGGGAAAGGAGGTGAAGTCGTCGTGATCCTGCTCAAACCTGCCGACAATGTCGCGGATGGCGCAGGCCACCAGAAAATACTGTTGAACGAGGCGCAGCTCTTTTCCGGCAACAAGAGAATCCACCGGGTAGAGCACTTTGGAAACGGTTTCCGAAGAGATCTTCTGCTCAACGGCCTTGAAGTAGTCGCCGTCATTGAAGATTTGAATGTCAAAGTCGCGGGAAGACCTTGCCGAATAGAGGCGCAGCACGCTCACCGTTCTGCCGCCGTAGCCGGGGATGAGCATGTCGGAGGGAACACCGATGAGCACCTTCCAGTCCATCCACATCGGGTTGTACTCGCCGCGGCGATCCAGGCCGTGCTCAATGCGGCCGTAAAGCGGCACCAGGCAGGCGAGATCAGGGCGCGCCAATTCCCAGGGGCTGCTCTGCTGCTGCCAGCTTTCCGGCTTTTCACGCTGGTATCCATTGTCGATTTCCTGCTTGAAAAGGCCGTACTCATAGTTGATGCCATAGCCGTAAGCCGGCATTCCCAGCGTGGCCAGCGAATCCAGAAAGCAGGCTGCCAGGCGGCCCAAGCCGCCGTTGCCCAGGGCGGCGTCCTCTTCAATCTGCTCCAGTTCTTCCAGGCTGACTCCAAGATTGCTCAAAACCTGGTTGTAGGCTTCGCGCATCCCGAGGTTGCGCAGATGGCTTCTGAGCGACTGGCCGATGAGGAATTCAATGGAAAGATAGTTGAGGCGCTTGGCGTCTTTGCGGCGGATGCGGTCCTCGGATTCCAGCATTCGTTCCACCAGCATGTCGCGCACTGATAAAGACACGGCCGCCAGCAATTCACCCGGAGAGAGGCGCCGCCATTCCTTGGCCAGTGAATATTTAACGCGCCAGCGGATCGATTCCTCGATGGCCAACACTGACGCTTTCGAGGGATTCCCCTCAAATTCGCGCAGAAACGGGCTCATTTCCATTATCTGACGACTCAAAGGCGCGGACCGCTTCATCGCGGGTGGGATAAATATCAAAAACGCGGTGCATGCGCACCAGTTCAAAGGCCGTCTGCACCTGCTTCGACATGCAGCACAACTTCAGGTCTCCGCCCTTCGAGCTCAAATGGCGAAGGCAGGAAAGCATAGCCCCCAAACCGGAACTATCCACAAAGCGCACCCGGCTCAGGTCAAGAATCAGCTTTGGCCCGGAGTCCAGAACCGGAGTCATATCGCGCTTGAACTCCGGTGCGTTGCTTGCATCCAGCTCATCTACCGGCACTACTGCGATCCCCACATCGCCTGTCTTGTTGACTGCAACTTCCATCAGCAATGGTGTCCTTTCGCACTAAGACTTCAACGCTTTTACCAGAGTAATACAGTTTCTGCCCGATTCATCGCGATCGTAACGCGCATCGTCAACGCTTTTGGAAATAAGGTATGCGCCAAATCCCGATTCTCGAGACCCGTCAAGCACGGGCGGAGGCGCTTTTGAAGGGTCGAACGGGTCGCCTTGGTGATGCAGCCGGATGGTGACGCGCGCGGGAAGGGCTTCGCCCTCCAGGTAAATCGACTGATCCTTGCGGCCGTGATAGGCATGCTTCATCACATTACAGGCCGCCTCATTCACGGCAAGCTCCAGCGAACTGACCCAATACTGATCGAGCACGCGCCCGGGCAGGCTGCGGCAAAACTCCCTCACAAATTTGCGCGCCCGGCTCAGTTCGCGCAGATCGCTGCGGATCACGATCTCCTCGTGCCGCAGCAGGTCTTCACGCCCTTCCACTCGCACGGCAACGCTGGTCAGGTCATCCGCCAGGCGCGAGGATTGCGAGAACCCGAAGACAGCTTTGCGAACCTCCTCCACCAGCGCCACCGGCGCCAGACGGCTGTTTGCCTGGATCAACTGCTCAAGGCGGTCCCCTCCAAACAGTTCGCCTGCCGGGTTGCGCGCTTCCGTAATTCCGTCCGAGTAAAAGAAAAACAGGTCCCCTGGCCCGAAGGGCACGGAAACCTGGCTGTAGGTTTCCCGTTCGCGTACCCCGAGCGGCAGGTTTTCTCCGCGCAGCACTTCGCGCACGCCGGTTTTTCCATGCACATGAACGATTCCCGTGTGGCCGCAATCCACCAGTTGAAGGGTGCGGCGGATCACGTCAAGCCGCGCGTAGCACAGCGTGACGAAGCTTTCGAGCTCGATCAGATGATGGACAATTTCCGCGTGCGCCAAAGCCACAATTTCTTTGGGTTCGGGCAGCTTTCCATCCCGGGAAAATGCAATCAGGTGGCTGAGGGCTTTCAGCAACTGGCTCTTGGTGGCCGCTCCAAGCAGGGCGGCAGGAATGCCTTTGCCCATCACGTCGCCCACAATCACATCCAGGGACTGGTCGCGATGCTTGAAGAAAACGTAAAAATCCCCGTCAATTCGTTGCGAGGGGATGGTGAGCGCAGCCACGCTAAGCCCGGGAACGTCAATCGGCGTGTGATCCAGCAGCAGGGTTTGCTGGATCCGGAAGCCCACTTCCGCTTCGCGTTCACGGGCCAATTCAAGTTCCGCGCTGGCCTCCTGCTCGCGCAGGATAAGCTCATCCTTCAGCCGGTTCGCCGATTCCAGTTCAGCGGTTCGGGCCGCCACGCGTTGCTCCAGTTCCGCATTGATGGTCCGGATTTCCGCTTCCGCCCGGGCCCGTTCCGCGCGCGTCCTCAATGCCGTTATCCCAAACGCAAGATCGCTGGCCAGTTCGGTCAAAAGCTCCACTTCCTCCGCGCTGAAGGCGTCCCGCTCCTGAGAATAGATGGTGAGGGCGCCGAATACACCCGTATCAACAAACAGCGGAATGGCGATGCTGGAGGCGTATCCACGCTTCAGAGCCTCTTCGCGCCAGGGCGTCATGCGAAGGTCTGTGGCCACATTTCTTACCAGCACGGTCTCACCCGTCCGGATGCAGGTTCCGGTCGGCCCCTGGCCGCGTTCGGTGTCAGACCAGGTGATCCGCAGGTTCTGCAGGTATCCATCGTCAAAGCCCGCATGCGCCAGCGGACGCACCGATTTGGCGGCGTCGCCTTCCGCATAGCCCACCCAGCAGAGCCGGTAGCCGGCTTCCTGCACCACAAGGTCGCAGAGCTGCTGCAGGAACGGCAGCTCATCAGTAGCTCGAACCATCGCCTGGTTGCACCGGCTAAGCGCGCGGTTGGCCCGGTTGATGCGCAGCAGTTGTTCCTGCCCCAGTTTGCGTTCGGTCACATCCTGCGCCGTGCCGATCAGTTTGGCCGGCCGGCCGGCCGTATTCAGATCCACCCGCGCTCTTTCCCGAACCCATTTCACCTGTCCGCCGGCGGTAACGCGGTGTTCAATGTCGCAGGGTGTCCCGCGCAGCACGCTGGACCAGGTTTTCGCCACCAGGGTCCTGTCATCAGGATGGATCACGCTTAACAGGTCCTCGTAGGTGCGCACCTGATCCCGCGGCAGCCCGAAGATGCGGAACATTTCGTCCGATCCCGTAAAGCGCCGGCCCTTGATCTCCCAATTCCAGCTTCCGATATGGGCAATTTCCTGGGCTTTTTCCAGGTCCGCCTCGGTTTCCATAAGGGCGGTTTCAACTAGTTTTCTTTCCGTGATGTCGCGCGCCGCTGCAAACACACCGGCAAACTGGCCCGCCTCGTCGCGGTAAAGGGAGGCGTTGTAAAGCACCGGCGTCGTGTGCCCGTCAATGTGGCGCACTTCAAGCGGGTAGTTGCTGACAAAGCCCTCCCGGAATACCTGCTGATACGCCGCCCGCGCGCTTTCCGGCTCGGTGAAATAGTCGGAGAAGTCCGTGCCAATAATCTGTTCCCGGAGGCGTCCGGCCATTTTTTCGGTCGCCTGGTTGGCGTCGGTAATCTTTCCGTCTTTGCCGATGGCCACGAACGGGTCAAGCGATGCTTCAATCAGGCTGCGGTTGTATGCGCTCGCCAGCCTGGCTTCTCTTCTGCCGGCTTCAGCCTCCGCCGCGCGCCGCTTGGCACGCCCGGATAGCTGCCCTACGGTTACCGCCGTAATCAGAAACGCTGAAAGCGCAATGGCGTTTTCCGTGTCAGAGATCGTCAATTTGCCGATGGGCGCCAGGAAAAAGTTGAAGCAGAGCATGGCAAGCACCGCGGCAACCAGCGCCGCCCCGCTTCCCCAAAGGCTGGCCACAAACAGCACCATCAGCAGCATGACCAGCGCTACCGTAGCGTCGTTCATGTGGGTGCGGAACAGAGCGCTGCTCACCGTGACCAGCGCTATGCTCAGCACCGCAACCACGTATCCGATCAGCACTGCCTTCACATCACGAGCCCGCGTCATCTTACGCAATCCCCGATTCACCATTCCTGCCCGGTCTCAGCCTGCACTTTGCCCGCTCAAGCTTGTGCGCTCCGCCTGTGCCAGCCCGCGCGCCGTGCCCCGGTTGTTCGCCAGATTCGCTTATCCTCATCTTCACCGCCGCCGACTACCCATGCGGTGACGGTGGTCACAGGGGCGCCGGACGATCACACAGACCTGCAACAGGCGCCTGCGCACCCGGCGCCGGTCGCGGCATTTATGGGCGCAAAATGCGGCGCTAAGGAACAAGCCTTAGGCTCCATCGGCAGACAGACTTGCGGCGGGCTGCCCTGCGTGAGCCATGGCGTTGCTGCCGGCGCCGGCAGCAACGGCCCGCGCGCCGTACAACAACGGCCATCAGGCCGAGCCCGGCGGGTTCCCTTTTGCACAGCCTGGCGACACCGCATAAAACCTGTTGGCGTTGTAACCCAACTCATCCAATCCCGCGCGCGAAGTGTAAAAACCTCTTCCCGCGGACCGCTTTAAAAGGGCAAAAAGGCGCGTACCCGGATTCTCTTCCGAACGGTTGCCGCGCTCATCGCTGATGGATTCAAGGATCGCCGTTTGCTGCGCCGCCTTAAGCTGCATGTAGGGCTTTGCGAACCGGCTGGTTGAAGCTGTGCTCAGCCATTGCAGCCCTTCACGCCATTCCTGCGCCAGGACGACCGGGTCCATGGCCTTCATGGCGTGCTCGCCGTAGTAGCGCGTCGCAAGCTCCCGGTGCTGCTGCGAAAGCTGCTGCTCAGCCTGGTGCACGCCCGCTGCGTTGTGCACCACCCGGTCAATCCACTCGGCAATCTCGGCGGCCGTGGCAGGTTCCACGTGCTTCACTCCGGATGCCGCGGCGCCCTCCGCCCCGGCCGCTGTCCCCAGCGTCAGCTCGATGAGCCGCTCGACCATATTGAATTCGTCCGGTGTAAAAAACCGCGGTCGGAATGGAGTGGCCGGCGGCTGAACGTAATCGGTCTGGCTTCCGGACGGAATGGCTACAAACTTTTGATCACGGGCGAGGGCATGCGCCAGGTGGTCCGGCGAAGGCTGGTACAAACCCGGTGGAAGGCTGCCGGGCGCCTGCGCGGCATCGGGCAAAAGCTCCGCCGCGGAGGCCGCGGCTTCCTGCGGGCCCGCTCCGCTCAAGCCGAGCAGCACGGCGGTTTCGCCCAGCTTCAGCAGCCACTCGCGCCGCGTCACAGGGTTCAGCGGTTCCGGTTCACGATTTGCATCCTTATCCATTTGCGTATCCGTATTCAGTTTGCATCAAGTCTTCCCATCCGCGGCGGCGCGAATGCCGCAAGGCCGTTTGCGTGTTGCCCGCTGTGTTCGCGGTGCGGAATCGCCGGCGCTTTTCTCACACGGAGCCGTGCAGGAACTGCTCCGCAATGTATTCGCCGGCACGGGCGGAGACCGCCATGATGGTTAGCGTGGGTTCATAGCAGCCCTGGGTCACCATGGCCGCGCCGTCGGTAACAAACACATTTTTGACGTCGTGAATGCGATTGAAGCGGTCAACCACGCTCCGCTTCGGATCGTTGCCCATGCGCGCCGTGCCGCACTCATGAATGTTTTTTCCGAATACGCTCAGCTCCGCGCGGGGCGGCGAAACGCTTTCAAGCCGCATCGCATCCAGAATGTCCATCAGGTCCTGGCGCATCGCCCTGGCCATGGCTTGCTCATTCTCGCCGTAGCTGGCGTTAATGCGCAAAACCGGAATGCCCCACGCGTCGCGGACTTCCGGGTCGAGTTCAACGTAATTTTCGTAGCGTGGCAGGCATTCTCCCTGCGCCTCAACGCCAAAGTAGTAGGGAATATCGCGCCGCACTTTCTGCCGCCAGGTTGCGCCGAATCCCTGGATGCCGAAGGCGTGCTGATAAAGCGACTGCCCGGAATCGCCGTCAAAACGGTATCCGCGCAGAAAGTTCTTGTTCCGGGCTCCGCTCGCGTTCACGTACTTTGGAATCAGGTACCCGCACGGATTGCCGGTGGGCTCGCGTTCCGGGGATTGCAGTGAGGCGATCACTCCACCCCCGCCCTCAAGGGTGAAATGGTCCATCAGGTAGTGGCCCAGCACGCCTTCTGAATTGCCCACGCCACGCGGAAAGCGGGTTGTCTTCGAATTCAGCAGAATCCGGGTTGATTCCAGCGCCGCCGCCGCCAGCACCACGGCCCTGGCCAACACTTCGCGGTGATCGCCGGTGACGCGGTCAATATAATGCACGCCGCGGCCGCGAGCCTCATCCTTATCCATCACCACGTGGCTGACCACCGCATCGGAGATCAGCGTGAACCTGCCCGTCTTCCAGGCCGCGGGCAGCGTAACCGAGGGGCTGTTGAAATACGACGCCGTGTAGCATCCGCGCTGGCATTCGTTGCAGTAGTGGCACGCCGGCCGGCCGTTGTGCGGCACGGTCAGGTTGGCCACGCGGTCCGGCATCACGCGCCACCCGAAGCGCTTCTCAATGGTTTTCTTGGCCAGCAGATTGCCGCAGGAAAGGTTCATGGGCGGCAGAAATTTGCCGTCCGGCATCTGCTCCAGGCCTTCGCGCGACCCGCTGACTCCGATAAAGTTTTCCACGCGGTCGTAGAACGGCTCCATTTCTTTGTAGTCAACCGGCCAATCCTCGCCGAACCCGTCGCGGCGGGCGGCTTTGAATTCGTAATCCGAATAGCGGTAGCTTTCGCGCGCCCAGCAGAAGGTTTTGCCGCCCACCTGCCGCCCGCGTATCCACATAAAAGGCTTGCCGGGCGCTGTGGTGTAAGGATTCTCATGGTCGTTCACGAAGAACTGATGGCTGTACTCGTCACAGGCGTAGCAAAGGCGCTGCACCGGCTGGTTGCCGAGCAAGGCGCGCTGGTCGCCGAAGCCGCGAAACTTCAGTTGGTAAGGCCAAACGTGCTCGGTAAAGTCGCGGCTGGGAATGCGCGGCGGGCCGGCCTCCAGCATCAGCACCTCTACGCCCCGCTCCGTCAGCTCCTTGGCCACCCAGCCGCCGCTGGCGCCCGACCCTACGATGACCACGTCATGCACTTTGCTCAACTTCCACCTTCCTCCAACTGCGCGCAGGCTCGCTATCCCATCCACCCGCCCAAAAAGCGCCGCGCCCGCGCCTGGCGCAGGTTCCGGGCCGGTTGCAATGGATCGGCAACAGGAATGGAGTAAAACGCCGCGCGCCGCGCGCTTGTCCTGGCGGCCATGCCAGCGTCGATTTATTGTCGTCACCGCAGGATTCGCTGTCAACTTTTCAGCCCGGCCGCCCAACAGCGTGCGGCCAAAAATCCCGTCACTTGCGGCTGTGATTTACCTCATGGCAGGCGGTGGGGTGAAGAGAGCAGCATCCTAGGAGGAGAATCAGGCAACGGGTGCGGCGCTTGCCGGGGAGCGGCCTTGCAGCAGGGCACTGCCTGCCGCAGGAGGGTTGGGTGGGCGTCTCAGGTCACATCCGAACGGACGTCTGGACGGTAGCCCGCGAGGCCTTCGGCATCGCCATGACGGAGCTGCGCACCCACAAGCTGCGCTCATTCCTTACCTTGCTCGGAGTCGTGATTGCCACCACCACGCTGATCGTGGTGATGTCGGTGGTGAACGGCATGAACACCTACATTGCCACCAAGATCGCCAACCTGGGCACCAACACTTTTGTGCTTCACCAGTTCAAATGGGCCCAGCCTTACGACGAATTCCTTACCGCCCTGCGCCGCAACAAGCCCATCCGGCTTGAGGAGTACGAATACCTGCGGGAGAACCTGCCGGGCTATCGGGCGATCAGCGCCATCGGGCAGATTCAGCCCGGGCCGGAAGCCCGTTACCGGGGGCGCTCGATTGACGAGGTTACCCTGCTGGGCATCACGCCCAGCCACGTGGATATTGGCCGGGAAAAGGTGCGCGACGGGCGATACATCAACGAACAGGACTATCGCCACAAGGCGCGCGTCTGCTTTGTGGGCCAGGATATTGCCGAAAAGCTGTTTTCCGGCGTGGATCCGCTCGATAAGGAACTCCGGGTGGGCGGAGAAACCTTCCGCATTGTCGGAGTGGCTGAAAAAGTGGGCTCCACGTTCGGCGTAAGCCAGGATAACTTCGTGTTTATTCCGCTGAGCACCTTCCGCAACGCTTTTATGGTGCGCCCCGACCTGGTGGTATTCATCAAAGCTCCTGATTCGCTGCACATGATGCAACTGGAGGACGAAACCCGGCTGCTGATGCGGGCCCGGCGCCACGTGCCTTATAGCGAAAAGGACAATTTCGGCATCAACGCCTCCGATACGCTGATGGCGGCCTGGAAAAACCTGACGGGAACCATCTTCGCGGTCACCATCGGCGTGGTGGCCGTTTTCATGGTGGTGGGCGGCATCGTGATCATGAATATCATGCTGGCCACGGTCACGGAGCGCACGGCGGAGATCGGGCTGCGCAAGTCGGTGGGAGCGCGGCGGGCGGATATTCTGTGGCAGTTTGTGATTGAGGCCGCGGTGCTTTCCATGGCGGGCGGCCTGTTTGGCGTGGTTCTTTCCTTCGCGATCGCCCGCCTGGTGGCCATGTTCTTTACGGCCGCGGTGCCATTGGCCGCGGTGTTTGTGGGGCTTACGCTTTCGCTGCTGGTGGGGTTGTTTTTTGGCATCTACCCCGCCAAAAAGGCGGCGGCGCTTGACCCGATCACCGCTCTGCGCGCGGAGCAATAACATGGTGAACTATTGGCGCAGCGTGGGAGAAAATCTGGCGCTGGCGCTCGACACGCTGCGCACCCACAAATTCCGTTCGTTTCTTACCGTCCTCGGCGTGCTGATCGGCACCACCACGGTGATTGCGGTGGCCTCCATCATCGCCGGGCTTGACCGCCAACTGGTGGGCATGGCGGAGCAGTACGGCACCAGCGTGCTGTGGGTTTACAAGCTGCAGATGGGCGCGCCGCACCAGCTTACCCGCGAGGAGCGACTGCGCAAGCCGATCACGCTGGAGGACTCCGTGGCCCTGCACGATGAGTGCCCGGCCGTCGAGGAGGTATCCGTGGCCATCTTCAAAGGCATGGGCCAGTTTGGATTGCCGCCTTCCACTGCGCGCTATAAAGCCCGGCAGATGGTGGGCGCACAATTTATGGGCGTGGATGCAAACTATCTGGCCCTGGCCAACTCGTCGCTGGCTGACGGCCGCTTCTTCACGCCCCCGGATGACCTTCACCGGCGCGACGTGGTGGTGCTGGGCGCCAATGTGACGGAGCGCCTGTTTGAGCGCGAAGACCCGGTGGGCAAGATCGTACAGGTGGACGGCCACAGCCTGGAAGTGGTGGGAACGCTGAATAAGTTTAAAGGTTTCCTGGGCGACAACCCCGACGATCTCGACGTTTTTGTGCCTTACCGGACCTACAAGAAGTACTATCCCGATGCCAAAGACCACTTCATCAGCGTCAAGGTGCGCCGCGGCATGATGGCGCAGGCGGAAGATGAGGTGCGCGGCGTGCTGCGCCGCCGCCGGCATGTGAAGCCTCTGGAACCCGATAACTTTGGCGTTGCCAGCGCGGAGTCTCTGATCGGCGAATTCCACCAGATCATCGGCACCGTGGCCGTGGCAATGGTGGTCATCTCCTCCATTGGTCTGCTGGTGGGCGGCATCGGGGTGATGAACATCATGCTGGTATCCGTCACGGAGCGCACGCGCGAGATCGGCATCCGCAAGGCCATCGGCGCGCGCCGGCACGATATTGTGTGGCAATTCCTGCTTGAGGCTATCACCCTGACCGGCGCGGGCGGCATTGTGGGCATTGCCGTTGGCTGGCTGCTCAGCTTTCTCATACGCATTTTTGTGCCCGGCCTGCCTTCCACCGTGCCGCTCTGGTCGGTGGCCGCCGGCTTTATCGTATCCACCAGCGTGGGCCTGTTCTTTGGCCTGTGGCCTGCCCTGAAGGCTTCGCAGCTCGATCCCATCACCGCCCTGCGCTATGAGTAGCGTGCCAACACGGCCTTCAGGCTGTCAGCGTGTGGCAGCCGCGGCTTTCCCGGCACTCCCGCGCCGCCAGCAAGATCAAACGCGCCGTCTGAATGCCGTTGCGCAGTCCCACAATGGCGTCTGTAACTTCAGTCTTTTCGTAAAACCGGGAAATCTCCACGTCAAGCTCGCGCAGTATCTCATACGCGCGGTTCAACCGCTTCTCGCTGCGGATCAGGCCCACGTAGTTCCACATGGTATGTTGAATGGTAAGCCAGTCCTGCGCGATCAGCGCCGGGTCCACCGCTTCGTGTTCATAGCGCCACTCAACAATGCGCGGAAAATAATAATGCCCGCCGCCCAGCGCGTTGCCCGCGCCGCGCCCGCCGGCCCGCGTACCCCACACCAGGCACTCCAGCAGCGAGGTGCTGGCCAGGCGGTTGGCGCCGTGCAGGCCCGTGCAGGAAACTTCGCCCACGGCGCTCAGCCGTTCAATGTTGGTACGTCCCCACTCGTCCACGGCGATGCCGCCGCAACTGTAATGCGCCGCCGGCACCACCGGAATGGGCTGCTGCGTCATATCAATGCCGCACTCCAGGCAGTGCGCGTAAATGCCCGGAAAACGGCCGCGCACCTCGGCGGCGGGCTTGTGGGAAATATCCAGGTAAGCGCAGGGTTCACCCGCCTCCAGCATCACCTGGTAGATGGCACGCGCCGTCACATCGCGGGGCGCAAGCGATCCCGCCGGATGGAACCGGGTCATAAACTCGCGTCCGCGACTATCCATCAGGCGGCCGCCTTCGCCGCGCACGGCTTCGGAAATCAGGAATCGCCCGCTGGGATGATAGAGCGTGGTGGGGTGGAATTGCACATATTGCAGATTGATGCAGCGCGCTCCGGCGCGCGCCGCCATGGCAATGCCGCTGCCCGCGGCTCCCGGCGGATTGGTGGTGTGCAGATAAACCCGGCCCAGGCCGCCGGTGGCCAGCACGGTCTCTTTGGCGGTGAAAGGCTCTATTCTGCCGCTGCTCTGGTCCAGCACGTAGGCGCCCACGCAGGTGAGCGGCTTGTACACATCGAGGGGCTCGGCGGAATGGTGCGACACGGTCAGCAGATCAACCGCCGTGGCTTTGGTCATGATGGTGACGTTGGGGTGAGCCGCCACGCGCTCCAGAAAAACGCTCTCAATGGCTCTGCCGGTCTGGTCCTTGTAGTGCAGAATGCGCGGCATGCCATGCGCAGCCTCCGCCGTCAGGTGCCACTCGGAGGCGTCTTCAGGGGCGCGGTCAAACTCAACGCCCAGCTCGTCAATCAGGATCTCCTTCACCAGGCGCGGACCTTCGCGGCTTAGCAGCCAGGCTGCCTGCGGCAGGCTTAGCCCCGCGCCCGCGGCCAGAATGTCCTCAACCAGCGCCTCGGGTGAATCCGCTTTGCCTTCGTAAATGATTCCGCCCTGCGCCCAAAAAGTGTTGGTCTCTTCCGGGCCTCCGGCGCGCGTGATCATCGTCACCCGAACGCCCCGCTTTGCCGCCGCCCAAGCCGCGGCGCAGCCGGCAAGGCCGCTGCCGATAATCAGAACGTCCGTCATGGGGTTTGAATCAGGCATTGTCGAAACGATCCATGTGTTTCCCGCTGGAAGGCGCGGTCGATCAGTCGTCGCAGGGTTCAATTTCCAGGCTAAGGTCGGCGGCCGGAGCCGAATGGGTAAGCGCGCCGATGGAAATCCAATCGACGCCGGCCTCGGCGTATTTGCGTATATTTCCCAGATGAATGCCGCCTGAAGCTTCAAGTATAACTTTAGGGCTTTGCCGGCGCGCCAGGTTCACAGCTTCGCGCACCGCTTCAGGCGTCATGTTATCCAGCAGGATCGCGTCAGGAGTGGCGCTTAAAGCCTCCTCCAGCTCCGGCAGGCTGGTTACTTCCACTTCCACAAAGCGGGCGCTGCCGCGCTGCGCACACGCCGCCAGCAGGGCCGGGCGAACTCCGCCCGCCAGGCGCACGTGATTGTCCTTGATCAGAATGGCGTCGCTCAGGTCGCGGCGATGATTTTTTCCCCCGCCCACTGTCACCGCGTATTTTTCCAGGTCGCGCAGACCGGGCGTGGTTTTGCGCGTGTCAAGAATTTGCGCTGCCGTGCCTTTAACGGCTTCAACGTACTGGCGCGTTAGGGTGGCGACGCCGGTAAGCCTTTGCAGAATGTTCAGCGCCACGCGCTCGCCGGAAAGCAAAGCGCGTGCCTTGCCCCGAATCACGGCCGGCTGGTCGCCGGGCTTGAGGGCGGCGCCGTCGCCTTGCGCCACGGTAACCGAAAGCGCCGGATCGAGCAGGCGAAATACTTCAAGCGCTACTTCAAGGCCAGCCAGCGCCAGGTGAGCCTTGGCCACCACGCGGCCCAGCGCGCGCCGGTGTTCCTCCACAATGGCTTGTGTAGTAAGGTCGGCTCCGCTGCGATCCTCGTCAAGAAAACGGGTGAGAAGATCGCGGTATGGAGCTGGATCGAGAGGTTCGGGGAGCATGGGATTATTCCGTCGAGAGGCGCATCCAGCTCTGCCTGTTCAGCTCATCTGCAGCATGCGCTCAATGGGGCGCAGGGCGCGAAGGCGCAAGCCCTCGTCCATGGTGATTTCAGGGGAGCGGTTCTTCATGCAGAGGTACAACTTTTCCAGGGTGTTCAGCCTCATGTGAGGGCACAGGTTGCAGGCGCAATCACTTTCGGGCGGCGCGGGAATAAACGTCTTGCCGAGGCAGGCCTTCTCCATGGCGTGCAGAATGCCCGGCTCCGTGGCCACAATGAATTCGCGGGCAGGGCTGTGTTGGGCGTAATTCAGAATGCCCGTGGTTGAGCCGATGTAGTCCGCATTGCGCAGAACGCGCTCCTCGCACTCCGGGTGCGCCAGCACCAGCGCCTGCGGGTGTTGCAGCTTCAGCCGCATCAGTTTCTGTTCCGAAAAGGTCTCGTGAACAATGCACACACCTTCCCACAATCGCAGCTCGCGGCCCGTTTTTTTGGCAAGGTACCGGCCCAGGTTGCGGTCCGGGCCAAACAGGATGGGCTGGCTTCGGGGTATCTGGTTGATGATTTTCTCGGCGTTGCTCGAGGTGCAGATAATATCGCTGACGGCTTTTATTTCCGCGCTGCAATTGATGTAATTGATGGCCACGTGGTCCGCGTAGCGCTCCCGAAACGGCCGGTAAAGCTCGATCGGGCAACTATCGGCCAGCGAGCATCCCGCCTGCAGGTCAGGCAGCAGAACCTGGCGCGCGGGATTCAATATCTTGGCGGTCTCGGCCATAAAGTGTACGCCCGCAAAAACGATCACCTCGGCCTCGGTCTTTGCCGCCTGCTGCGAAAGTTGCAGGCTGTCGCCAATAAAATCCGCCACATCCTGAATCTCAGAATCCTGGTAAAAGTGAGCCAGAATCACCGCCTTCAATTCCTGCTTCAGCCGCAGGATTTCACGCTCCAACTGACGCCTGGTTCCGGTGATTGCGGGCGCCGGCGCCCCGGTACTCATTGCTTGCAAGGTAGTATTCTCCGCCATCTCTAAGCCTGATTCCCCCCACTGTCATCATACATCACGCCGCCCAGGTTGCGAAAAGGCGGCAGCCGCATCCGCATTCACCAACAGTTTGTTGAAAACGTCGCGCCGCCTGTCATTCCGAGGAGCTGCAAGCGACGAGGAATCTTGTTGGTGCCTGATTCCGCAAAAAGCAGATCCTTCGCGTGCACTCAGGATGACATCCCGGAGCGTTTTTCAACAAATTGCTAAACAGGGCCGGGCGCGCCATTCCGCGCCGCTGCCTGCGGTCCTCGCATTTTCAACTTTCCATCCCGCGCTTGCAGTACGCTGCCGGGTGCCTGCCCTATCTGCCGCCTGCGCCCGCCCCTCGCGCGCCCGCAAACGACAGATTCTTTGAGAAGAATGGGAGCATCTTGGTTTCAATGCGCTCCGCAATGCGGCTGATGTGCGTGCCCTGGTAAGTTTCAAAACCGTGAGGTATGCCGTAGTTGGTCAGCACTTGGTCCAGAACTTTGATGCTGGCTTCAATCTGCGGGTCCTGCTCGCCGGCGTCAAAACCGATGGCGTGCAGCTTGCGCAGATTGGTGACGTATTGGTCAATCATGGCCATGGGCGCGTTGGCGGTCCATCTGTCCCGCACCATGGCCTGCGATTTTTCGCCGCCCGTCGGAAGGTCAATGAAGAACGGCGGATTCTTTGGGTCCGGCGACCACGCCGCCGCCGATGCGAACATCGCTTTGGTAAAGAAGCTGGCCTTGGCAAAGTCGTCCATGTTATGAACGGCGGCAACGGCTGCCTGCATCTGCGGATTCGGCGCCCCGCCAAAGCCGGGCATCATGCAGCAGGGGCTTAACAGGTAAATGCTGGAGAAAATTTCCGGATGCTTCATGCCAATGCGCATCGTCCCGTATCCGCCCATCGAGTGCCCGGCCAGGCCGCGGCTGGCTGCGTGCGGGATCGTGCGGAAATGGGCGTCGACGTAGGCCACCAGCTCGCGCGCCACATAATCCTCCCAATCGCCGGTGGTGATGGAGTTTGAATACATGCTGCCCGCAAAGCGCGTGTAGGCGTCGGGCGTTACCACAATCATCTCGCGCGTTTCGCCGGCGGCTGCGGCCTTGTCAATGACGGCGGGAAGATTGATCCAGTGCTTCTTAAAGCCGTACCACTCGGCGTCATCGTCGGTGAAGCCGTGCAGAAAGTAGATCACCGGATAGCGGCGCTCCGGATGGGCCTTGTAACTGGCGGGCAAATAAATCGAAACGTGCCGGTCCGGCGAATCGCCTTCCAGATTCCCTTCCAGTCCCTTGCCGTGCACCACAATGCGTTCCACCGCGCCGCGCTGGCTGGCGGCCTGCTGCGCGTGGGCCGGCAGCGCCGGCAGCATCAGCAGCAGCGCGGCCATCAACGCCAGGGCGGCGCCGGGTATCCCTTCGCGCGCTTCGCCATCGCCCGGCAGCCCTCTGGCCGGGCTGCGTCCCGCGGCTTTCACGCCCGCCTTCTCCCTTGCCCTGCGTCGCTTTGCCAAATAGCTCATCACTCCTCCTTTTTGAACGGATCCGCTAACCGCGGCTTGACTCACCCGCACCGCGCGCCTAGAGTCAACGACATTATGCTATCCATTTGCGATTTACGGAAGCGGCCGCCGGCCTGGCCCAGGAGCGGTATAAAGCGCAAGGGGGTGGCCGCGGCGCAAGAAATAAGGTAAGATTGTCTTACCATGCAAACCAAAGTTTCCACGAAAGGCCAGGTCGTTCTTCCGGCGCCGCTCCGGCGCAGGCTTAGGATCCGTGCGGGCGATGCGCTCCAGGCCAATATTGAAGGCGGCCGCATTGTATTAACACCGGGAGGGAAACGTCCGTGCAAAGCAAAACTTGTTACTGATCTCGTTACGGGGCTCCCCGTGCTTAGCGCCGGGGTAGTCGCGCCTGTGTTAACGAGCAAAGAGGTCAGGGAAATTCTGGCGAGCTTTCCATGAAATACCTGCTCGACGTGAATGCTCTCGTGGCCCTGGGATTTATGCAACACGAGTTCCACGAACGCATGGCCACCTGGGTGCGGGCGCAGCGGTTTCCGCCACTGGCAACGTGCTCCATCACAGAATTGGGGTTCGTAAGAGTGCTTTCGCAAGCGCCAGCTTACGGATTTACTGTCTCCCAGGCGCGGGCGCTGTTGCTCCGTCTAAAGAAGGCGACGGCGTTGGCGCTCACATTTATCCCGGACGATCACGACATCTCTCATCTTCCCGCGTGGGTTAGAATTCCAAAGCAGACTACTGACGGACACCTGGTCCAGCTTGCTGGCGCGAACGACGCCATCCTTGCGACACTCGACGAAAAGATTCCGGGAGCATATCTCATCCCCCGGCAACGCAGCCGTTAGAATCCTCATCGCGGGGAAGGCGGCAGGTGCGGCACTTGGGGGTAAGCGGCAGAAAACCGGCAGGGCTTGTGTTCTCGTTGCAGATGGGAAACGGAAGGCCTTATCGCTGTGGGAAAACCTGGAGGGTTTTTTAATGCCGCAGGTCTTGGAACGGGTTCAAGCGCGGCGCACTCAAACGAGCCTAAAAAGCCGGCTCACAAATCCACACCGGCTCTTTCCTTGCGCAGTCCTGTGGCTCAGGCGAGGATGCGGTCCAGAATCTGGCCGGCGGCGCGGTGGCCTTCAAGAATGGCCACTTTGTGGTCCATCGTTCCGCCCAGATCGGTGTTGGCAAAGGTGATTCTGCCAAAGGGGACCTGGCGCAGAATCTGGCGCGGCGCCGGCTGGCCGTTCGATCCAAAAAAGAATCCGGGCTGCGGATTAACGTAGGCGTGGCCCCAGCGATTTAGGATGATGCCGGGCACGTCGCGCCGCGCCTCGAACCCGCTGGGTCCGAACATTTCCGTCATCTGCTCCCGGAGCCTGCGCTCGTAGTCGTGGAAGGAAGTGGAGAGCAGTTCAATGCGGCCGCGCTGTCCCTGTTCCGCAACGGGCAGGCCGGGAGTGCAATAAAGCACCTTGAAAGTGAGCACCGTGGGCGAATCGGGGCCAATGGCCCTAACGCCGGTGGAAAACAGCGGCACCTTGCGGACGGAAGTGAAACTGCCCAGCCCCTCGTACCAACTGGCGCTCGAAATTCCCAGCTTGTAAAGGAACCGCCAGTTGCGCACGGCCACGTTGGCCATCAGGCAGGGCGAGCGGTAAAACTGGTTGTAGGCATCGAGGTGGCTGGCCGGCAGATCGCGCACAATGCGCTTAGTGGTCCAGCAGCCGCCCGCCATCACGGCGGAGCGCGCCTTCAGCGTAAACAAATTTCCGTCGCGGGCATAGGTGACGCGCACGAAAGCGGATTTCTCCGGCTGCGCGGCATATTCGTGCTCCACGCTGATCACGGTGGAGCGCAAACGAATGCGAGCCGGCGCGCCGGCGCGGTCCAGCGCGGCGAAATTCACACTGTTGCGGCACACGTTTTCAAGCGTGCGCGGCCCCGGGATGGATTCCGGAATCAGCGTTTTGACGATGTGCCGCGCCATGCCGGCGTTGCCGCCTGGAAAGGCCTGCCAGCCAGTTTCGGGCGAGTCATCCAGGCAACCGAGCTGCTCAAACGCATAAAGGCACCAGGCCGAAAGCGCGTCCGGACCCAGACCGTAGCCGCCGCCCTCGCCGGGCACCATAAGAGTCCGGATCGTCTCGCGGCTCAGGCCCCGCTCGCGCATCAGGTACTCTTCAATGGTCAGGCTGTCGATTTGCCGCGACTTCGCGTCGCCGGGATAATCGAACGGTTTATCGGAGGCGGCGCGGCGCTCGCGGCTGCGGCGAAGCTCCGCTTTAATGGCCGCCGCAATCGGGGCCTTGTCGAGGTTCCTGCCGAAAGGGTCGGTTAGCCAAAGGCCGGGCCGCTGGCCGAATTTAGCGCCAAAATAATGGCCTTGCGGCTGCGGCATCTGCTCGAAGGTGCGGCCCAGGGGAAGCTCCGGGTCGGCCGCGCCCCACGCCTGATACTTGAAGGCGTGCGGATCAACTCCGATCAAATCGTAGAAGCGCGCCATAAAGCTGTGGGGATAGGGAAACTGGAAATGGTCGGAGCCCTGGGGCGCCATCAGGCGGTGGCCGTCCACCACGAATTCGTTGCGCTTGGCTTCGCCGCCGAAAATGGGATGGTTGTCGAGCACCAGACAATGCAAGCCGTCGCCGCCGTTGCGCCGCAGCGTTAAAGCAGCCGCCAGGCCGCTGATGCCGCCTCCCACCACCACACAGTCAAAGGTTTCACCCGTATCGACAATCGGCGGCGGGTGCTGTTCGTACAGCTTGTCGCGAATGGCGTGCCCGGCGGTCATCACCTCCGCGGTGTTGCCGTTTGAGTGCCGGTAGTCTCCCACGCCGCCATAACCAGTCCAATCCACGGGGATATTAACCTGCGCCTGAGGCATCGCCAGCAGGTCGCGAGGAGTCAGTGGATTCAGCAGCAGGCTGCCGGAAGCGAGCAGGCTGGAATTGAGAAAATCCCGCCGGCAGATGCGGCTTTCCATGCCCAGCGCTCTTTTCGCGGCCGTCTTTGAATGCGAATCGCTCATAGCCTTATGAGTCTATCCCTGACAAATCTGCTTTTCTAGAATAAAGGCGCCATCGGGCGCCGCGGGTAACGCGCGCCGCCGGATTTTTCCTTTTAAACCACGCCGGCCTTTCGTTATGATGCTGGTGGCGTCATGGTGGACCGGCAATCAAAATCGAACAGAACGGGCGCGGCCGCGGCTTGCGCGGTTCTCGCGCTCTGCGGCGCCGCGCAGGCGGCCTCCCACCCGCCGCGCGACGTTACCTTTACGCAATCGGCGCAGGCGCTGGACGCCTACGACTACGTTGAGATTACCGCCAGTGTGATGGCGCCCGGCGCGGAAAATCCTTTTACGGAAGCGGCGCTTAGCGGATGGTTTGAAACCGCGGACGGAAGCCGCCGATGGCCGGTGGAAGGCTTTTGCGACGCGGAAGACGGCTCTGTTTACCGCATTCGCTTTATGCCGCCCAGGCCCGGCGATTACCGTTATCAGGTAGCGTACCGCCAGGGCAGCTTCCAGAAAAAATCAGAGGGCAGGTTCCACGCCAACGACGGCCGGCGGCGCGGTCTCATTCGCGTGGATCATCAGTACCCGTGGCACTTTGTGTGGGAGGGTACGGGCGAGCACTACTTTTTTAACGGAACCACCGCCTACTGGCTGATGGGATGGAAAGACGACCGCACCATTGACTACAGCCTGCAGCGGCTGCACCGGCTTAAGGTCAACCGCCTGCGGGTAACGATTGCCGGCCGCACCAACACTTTCTACGGCGAGCCGGTGATGGTGGGCCGTAACTTCACGGTGTATATTACGCCGTGGCCGGCCCGGCAGGCCGATGACATTTATCACCCGGGCTTTGACTACACGCGTTTTCACGTGGCCTACTGGCAGAAGTTTGAGCGCGCCCTGCGCTTTGCCCGCGACCGCGACATGATCTTTTCGCTGGTGCTGGATATGAACGACGCCAAGGTGCATCCGGCGGCGGGCAGCGAAGATGAGCATCGCTTTATCCATTACGCCGTCGACCGCTTTGGCGCTTTTTCAAACATCACCTGGGATTTGGGTGACGATCTGGATCAGTATCGCGACGTGCGCTGGACGCACGAGACCGGCACGCTGATCAAGCAGTGGGATCCGTATCGCCACCTGGCCACCAGCCACCCCGTGGATAACATTCACCAGGACCGGACCTCCGCCTGGTTTGACTTTACCTCGTTCCAGGAGTGGTCGCGCCAACAGCACGCCTTCATGCTGGCGCAGCGCGCCAAGCAGCAGGCGACCGGGCGCATTATTCCCCAGACGAATGAAGAATACGGCTATGAGGATCACTACCCGCTTTGGGCGCACGGCCCGGGATCGGATTCCGCCGATACGCTTCGCCGCACGGCGTGGGATATTGTGATGGCCGGCGGCTACCAGACGGCTGGTGAAACTGCGCGCCGCGGAACCAACATCTGGCCCGACACGGGCGGCGGCTGGATGAACGGCCGCGGCGACGACACCATGACCATGTTCCTGGGCTACGCGCATATGGTGGATTTTTTCACCAGTTTCGACTGGTGGAAGACCGATCCGCACGATGAACTGGTGAACAACGGCGACTACTGCCTGGCGAAGCCGGGAGCGATTTACGCCGTCTACCTGCCGAACGGAGGCAAGGTAAGCGTGCGCCTGGAAGATGGAACCTACTCGGCCCAATGGTTCAGCGCGCTGAGCGGAGAGAAGATTGACCTGCCGGCGGTCCAAGGCGGCCTTTGGACGTCGCCCCCGGCGCCCGACGGCCACGACTGGGCCCTGCTGCTACTGCGAAAATAGAGATGTTTTTAATCCCCACACCCGTTTGCCCGCCTGGCGGCGGCTTTAGGCCGCCATTTTGCTTTCTCCGCCGTGTCGCGCGCGGATGGCGGGGTAAAGTCGCCGCCCTACCCAGTCGACATTATTAATGAGCGCCGTCAGGGTGACCTTGCACCATCCGCCCATGAGGTTATCCATGTCCATCAAGTGCAGCGTTCTCAAACTGTAGGACGGTGCGCAATGGACAACATTATTATCTGTTGCGCGATCTGGAAGTTGCACCAGCCGGCGAGCGCAGGATATTATCGGGGCAGTTCGGGGAAAACAGTGACCATTTTCAAACCGTTCAGCGCCTGTCAAAGCGAACCGGACAGTGCGGTCATCCAGGCCGCGGAAAGAGATTCTTTATGATTTCCTTCCGTCATTACCCGGCAGTGAAGTCTGATTGGACGCCGCGCCTCATTGGCAAACTTGCGCTTTGGGCTTTCATTTTGGCAGCGGCCGCCGGGCTCCTGAACTTCGCTTCGTTCGCGGCAGCCGCGCCTGTTGCGGTTGGCTTTCAAGGCCAATCCGGCGAACACGGCCACGGAAACAGCGGGGAGCACGGGCGCGGTCACGAGAAGAATATGCATGCCCAGGGACAGGCGCACGGGGCGCATTCACTGAACTTCACGGCGCGCGACCGGGATGCCATTCTCGCCTATTTTCGCGGCGGGCCTTCAACTCTGCCTCCCGGGCTCGCCAAGCGGGGCGGAAACCTTCCTCCCGGCCTCGAAAAGCATCTGGAACGTGACGGCCAGTTGCCCCCCGGATTGCAGAAGCGCTTCATGCCCCTGCCGGCTGGGCTCGAAAGGCTGTTGCCGCCCTGTCCGGCGGGTTATCGCCGGGGCATCCTGGGCCAGGATGTGCTGATCCTCAACAATCGCACCGGCCGCATTGCAGACATCCTGCGTGGCGTCATCAACCGGTGACCGAACGCCAGCGGATTGCGAAAAGTCTCTGCATGGGAGACTTTTCGGTCTGCATGCCAGCAATTCGCCGCCGCCTTCCCGGGGCACGGCTTGCCCTGCCCCGCGCAAAGCGGGAGCAAGCTCCCGCACTCCAAAGCGCCTTGTATCAGGGCACGGCTTCAGCCGTGCCGTATGCGCATCCCCCCCAACGAGGGTTTTAACCCGCCCGCCCACATTAGAAAATCGCATCGCCCCCGGCCCGCGCCATGTCATCCTGAGTCGCGGTTTGTGCGGCGAAGGATCTCGCCCTGGCCGTTTCCGG